>Ga0154591_1007_pt1 | contig 40928 bp, 33 predicted proteins | sample RifGroF2_FD_116020 | JGI IMG/M metagenome (GOLD analysis project Ga0154591, IMG submission 116020) | Lentisphaerae bacterium GWF2_45_14
TCCGAATGGTCGAAGAGGAGTATTTGCCTGGCATTGCGCCCGTTAGTCATTTTAAGCTATAACCTCCTTATGGATAAATAGATACAATATAGGAACACGAGAAAAAGCCACCCCCTAAAGCTAATGGATATTAGAATTTATTGAGTTCGTCGCGGCAAAATGACTTTTGGCGGCATCATCGCATTACGTATATCTGGAAACAGCGATGCCAAATTTCAAAAAGTATTGGAAATTTGCGCCGATGCCGTTATATTAGGAACTTTTATGGATTTTAAAATAGCAATAGAGAGGACTATAAAGTAATGGCAACCAGCAAATCTACACTCAAAAGACAGAGGACAAGCGAAGAAAAAAGAATTAGGAACAAAGCCAAAAAGAGCGAAATCTTCAAAGTTGAAAAAGGCTTCCGCGCTTCCGTTCTGGCAGGCGAAACGGAAAAGGCCAAGGATCAGCTCCTGAAGGCATGCAGCCTCCTCGACAAGTCCGCGAAGGTCGGCATGATTCACAAAAACAAGGTCTCCAGAAAAAAATCACAACTTATGTCCCTCGCAAAGGCTTCTGAAAAAAAGGCCTGAGTTGACTGAATACGCAATATCCGCCCCGCCGCTCTAAGCGGAAGGGGCTTTTTTGTACCCTTGTGAAAAATGATTGACGCGCACACACACACCAACTTGAGCTATTGCTGTCCTGACCCTGAAATGACGCCGGAATTCTACGCCGATTTTCTCCGAAGCAACTCAGAAGGATTGCAAAAAGCCGTAATCGCCGACCACGGAATGGCAATATATTTTCCTGCCGAAATAGCCTGGAAATGGAGCTATATTTCCCATCCTTCCATTTTCGACGAGTGGAAATCGCAAGGCGACGAAAAACTCGCGGCCCACCTAGAAAAAATTAAAAGATTTGCTGCGGACGGACTCATTCCCGGCATTGAGCTTGAATTCATGAACGATGGCCGCCCTGTCTTTTCTCCAGAATTCAAGAAAGATATCAAGGTTCTAATCGGGAGCATCCACTTTCTCGCCCTCCCTGATAATCCTTCACCGCAAATGATTATCGACGAGTGGATCCGCAATATGGATATGATCTTCAGCTATCCCGTAAATATTCTGGGTCATCCGTTCCGCTGGCTCGAATCGCATATCGGAACAGTCCCCCTTGAAATAATCAGCGAAACTGTCAGGCGCGCAAAATCACAAAATATAGCCATCGAATTCAATTCACACTTCAAAATGAACTCCGATATCCCCATGCTAAAGGAAGTAATAAGACATAAAGCACTCGTAACATTTGGTTCCGATGCTCACGTAAAATCAGAAATCGGCAATTTCTCATATCATTTCGGTCTCTTGGATAAGGCCAAAATATCCATAAATGATTTGACTTTTCTCTCTTTGTAGGCTATTATATCGAGACTTTGTAAAAAGAATAAACAAACTAATGGAGCCCCCTCAATGGATTATGTAGCACAACTTAAGAATCTGTCCGTCGAGCACGAATTTTTTATCGGGTTCGACAGCGATGGCTGTATTTTCGACACAATGGAAATCAAGCAGAAAGAATGCTTCTGCCCCACACTTATAAAACACTTCCATCTTCAAGCCGCAAGCAAATACGCCCGCGAAGTCTGGGAATTCGTCAACCTCTACAGCAAGACAAGGGGTTGCAACCGTTTCAACGCCGTAGAACGCGCGCTCGACCTCATGAAGGAACGCCATGAATTCAAAACCCGAGGCATCGATGTTCCCCACATGCCTGAGATGCGTCAGTGGATAAAAGAGGAAAGCAAACTCGGCAACCCAGCTCTTGAAGCAAAAGTCGCCGCGACTCACAGCGAGGAACTTACGATGCTCCTGGCATGGAGCAAAGAAGTAAATAAGGTCATCACCGAAATGGTACACGGCATACCGCCCTTCCCCGGAGTCATTGACGTACTCAAAAAAGCACACGGTAAAGCCGATAAGATTGTGGTCTCCCAGACCCCACTCGAAGCCCTTACGCGCGAATGGACGGAAAACAAGATTGACCATTATCTCAATGCGATAGCCGGCCAGGAACACGGCACGAAGACCGAGCACCTCCGCTATGCAGCCAAAGGAAAATACGCACCCAACAAAATATTAATGGTCGGCGATGCACCCGGCGACCTCAAAGCGGCGGCAGGCAACGACGCTCTGTTCTACCCGATAATCCCGGGTCGCGAAGAGGAATCGTGGGCGAAATTCTCAGAAGAAGCCCTCGATAAATTCTTCAAACTCGAATTTGAAGGAAAATATCAAGAGGAACTGATGGAAGAGTTCGACAAGGCCCTTCCCACAGACCCGCATTGGAACTAATCAGAGTATTTGCCCCGCGACAAATCTGTGCCGTCAACGCCAACTGTGTTCGTTGACGGCACGGTTTTTATTCGGCTGAACATAGATTTCCCAGGCCCTGCGTGGGTCTAACGCTTATATTCAGGTCTTGCCTGATAACTGGTATGCAGGTATTTCTGGGCCGTTTCGCCAAGGGGTTCTCCGAGGAACTCCTCATAAAGTTTCTGTATATAGGGATTTCTGTGGCTGAGCCTTATTGCCTTAGAGCGATCATCACTGAAAAGCCCCTCGGCGCGTTTCTTCCTTATAGCGTCGTCGACATTCCACGACTGGCCGCCGCCGCCGATACAGCCACCGGGACATGCCATGACTTCTATAAAGTGGTATGGCGCCTCCCTGCCTTCCTCGCGTGCGGCCCGCACTCTGGAAATCAATGTTTCGACATTGCCGAGACCATGAGCGACGGCTGTCCTTATGGAGTGTCCGCCTATTTTAAATTCAAATTCTCTTATTCCTTCGAGCCCTCTTATCTGCTTGAAATCCACAGATTCGGGGTCGTGTCCGGTAATAAAGTAACTGGCGGTTCTGAGCGCCGCCTCCATCACACCTCCCGTGGTACCGAAGATAACACCCGCCCCGCTGTATTCGCCGAGCGGTGAATCGGCCTGCGTTTCCGGGTCGAGATCATTGAAGACTATGCCTGACTGCTGGAGCATCCTTATAAATTCACGCGTTGTGAGCGCAACATCCACATCCTGCATTCCGCTGGCGTACATATTTCCGGTTCTTGTGATTTCATATTTCTTTGAGGTACAAGGCATTATGGACACCATCATTATCTTTGAAGGATCAATACCGAGCTTCTGGGCATAATAAGTTTTCGTCAATGTCCCAACTATCGAGTGAGGCGACTTGCAGCTGGAAAAGTATTCTATCATGTCGTGATGGAACTTCTCCATGAAATCGACCCATGAGGGACAGCATGTTGTTATGAGCGGAAGCTTTTCGGGAGCGCTCAAGAAACGGTGAGCGAACTCAGACGCCTCTTCCATGATGGTAACGTCCGCCCCGAAATTAGTGTCGAATACCGCTTTGAAGCCGAGATGCCTCAGCGCGTCATATATCTGACCCGTGAGATTTGTTCCCGGCGGATAGCCGAAGGCCTCGCCAATCGAAACTCTCACGGCGGGAGCAATTTGCGCAATACAGTAAAGTTCCGGGTCCGAAAGCGCCGCCCACACTTTCTCCGTCTCGTCAAATTCAAATATCGCGCCCACGGGGCAATGTTCCGAACACTGGCCGCAACGGACGCAGGGGGATTCTCCAAGCGTTACGCCCGCCGGGGCGATGCGGGTATCAATCCCTCTCTCAAGGAAGGAGAGAGCCCATACGTTCTGCTTTTCCTGACATACGGTAATACAGCGCCCGCATTTTATACATTTGCGGGGTTCGAGCGTGATTGAGTTTGTGGTACTGTCCGGCGGGATGTCCGGCACTACGGGATTGAAACTCTCTCGCCTTATCGCGAATTCTGAGGCGAGACGCTGAAGCTCGCAAGTCCCATTTCTGCCGCAAGTCAGGCACTCATTGGGATGAGCGCTCAGGATAAGTTCAAGGACAGTCCTTCGCACGCCTACTATTTCCGGGTCGTGCGTTATTACTTCCATTCCCTCGCTGACAGGTGTACAGCACGCTCTGACCATATTCGGCGCGCCTTTTAATTTAACAATGCATATTCCGCAGGCGCCGGTGGCATGCAAATCAGGGTGTTTACAAAGCGATGGGATATTTACCGAAGCTTTTTTGGCGGCATTGAGGATGTTCTCGCCCTCGGAAGCCTCAATTTCCACGTTATTTATTTTGAGCTTTACTGTTTTCATTTATACGGTCCCGTTCAGTTTTTGATTCTTTCGAGATATTCGTTCTCAAAGTATTTCAGGGTGGATAATACCGGGTTTGGCGCAGTCTGACCCAGTCCGCAAAGCGAGGCTTTTTTCATCGTCAGCGAAAGCCGCTTTATCAGTGCGAGATCATCCATTGACCCCTTGCCGGACTTCACTTTTTTGAGAAGTTCAAGCAGCTGCCTGCCCCCGATACGGCACGGCGAACACTGCCCACATGATTCGTCGGCGGTGAAATCTAAATAGAACGCCGCGATATCGACCATATTGTCGTCCTCGTCAAGGACAATCATGCCGCCCGACCCCATGATTGAACCAAGCTTCTTGAGCTGGTCATAACATACCGGAGTATCAAGAAATTCCGATGGGATGACTCCGCCTGATGGCCCCCCCGTCTGGACGGCCTTTATTTTTTTGCCGGTCGAAGGACCGCCGCCTATTTCCTCTATTATGGTGCGTAGCGTCATACCCATAGGTACTTCGATAAGGCCTGAGTGCTTAACCTTCCCCGTGAGCGCAAAGACCTTCGTTCCCCTGCTTTCAGGCGTTCCTATCGAAGCATACCATGCCCCGCCCTTCATCAGTATGTGCGGCACATTCGCGAGGGTCTCGACATTGTTTACGCACGAAGGCATTCCCCAGAGTCCTTTCTGAGACGGGTACGGCGGACGCGGGTGCGGGGTGCCGCGCCTGCCCTCGATCGAGGCAATGAGCGCGGTCTCCTCTCCGCAGACAAAAGCCCCTGCACCAAGCCTGATGTCGCAATCGAACGAAAACTTCGTACCAAATATGTTTTTGCCGAGAAACCCGGCTTTTCTCGCTTGCTTGATGGCCTTTTCAACTCTATCTACGGCAAGCGGATACTCTGTTCTTATATAAAACCATCCGGAAGTCGCGCCGATGGCATAGGCGGCTATGAGCATGCCCTCGATTACACATTGAGGGTCACCCTCGAGTACGCTTCTATCCATATATGCGCCGGGGTCGCCCTCGTCGCCATTGCAGATCACAAACTTTTCCGCGCCCTGGCTCGGAGCCGCGTTTTTCCACTTGAGCCCTGTGGGATAGCCGCCGCCGCCCCTGCCTCTGAGTCCGCTTGTCAGCACCTCTTCCACTACCTGCTGAGGAGTCATTTCCGTAAGAACTTTCTTCAGCGCCTGATAGCCGCCGCGAGCAAGATAATCATCTATCAATTCAGGGTCTATATGTCCGGTGTTAGCGAGAACTATTTTCATCTGTTTCGAAAAGAACGGTATATCGAGCGGCAGAACGAAACCCGACAGAAAGTCCGGCACATTGAAGTCTGCGCCTTTTTCAAGCGAAAGTGCCGGGACAATATGTTCGGCGATGATAAGACGCGCAACTAACGGCCTTATTTCTGAGTAGAGAACAGGCTTCTGCCCCTCGACCTCGACACGCATCAAAGGCCCGTGGCTGCAAAGCCCCATACAGCCTGTTTTAACTATTCTGACAACTTTGTCACAGCCGTGCGAAACAAGCGCCTCCTGAACAGCTTTTACAACGTCACCGCAGCCCGACGAGACACAGCCCGTGCTGTAGCAGCAGTACAGATTGCACTTGAACGCGGCTGATTTTGCTTTGGCTGCCTCAACTATCTTGTCGAACTCAGTTAGCTGCATTGGCTGTCTCCTTCGCTGGAAAAACTTCGCGCCACTCGGCTATTATAGGCTTGATATCGCTCGGCTTGAGCTTGCCATAGATTTTTCCATTTACGGACACCACCGGCGCCAGCCCGCAGCACCCCAGACAACGCACGCACTGCAAATGGAAAATTCCGTCAGACGTCGCCTCGTCGACCCCTATGCCAAGGTCTTTTTTAAACTCATCCAAGAGCGCCGGGGCCCCCTTCAGGTAGCACGCCGTCCCGGTGCAGATTGAGATAACCGCCTTACCTGGGGCCTCAAGTTTAAAATAGTTATAAAATGTAAGGACTTCGTAAATCCTTGCCAGCGGCACATTCATCTGGGAAGATATTTCCATAGTGGCCTCACGCGGCACATATCCCATCTGATTCTGGATCTCATGAAGCGCCATTATCAACGATCCGCGCTCACCTTTCCACTTCTTTACTGCCAGGGCGGCTATATCTATCATCTACCCCCTCCTGATATTTTAGTCATAAGGATAAAAATAATAATCATTCGCAAAAATTCAACACTCCTTTCGCATAAAAAATAAAACCGTCAAGAACTGGAAGAGTTAAAACACTGCTGGTATATTAATTATGCTTAGTTTTTGAAAACAAACTTTTTACGGATATTAACATGTCATCAAAAAATTCATCAGCGTTTGCGGGTGTCGTGGCGGGATTTGCAGATCTACTTATAACAACGACGGCGTTTCTTGCGGCCAACTCGGCGGTATTGCTGGCGGATACCCTGAAAACCGGACTCGAATTTGTGGCCGTACTCATTTCATGGTACACGATCCGAAAGGTTTCGGGGCCGGTAAACCGCAACTTTCAGTACGGAATCGGCAAACTTGAAAATATATCCAGCCTGATAATTGCGATGCTGATGGCCTCGTGCATTGTCGTTATCATAGTAAATTCCGTTAAAGGCATAATCCATCCGTCACACATAAGCGGCTTCGGCATATGGATAAGCATGGGAACGCAGGTAGTTTACGGATTCGTAAACACACTTTTCTTCGTAAAGAACAGAGCGATCGCGAAAAGAGAATCGTCCCCCCTCATGGAATCACAATCCAAGTTCTTCTTCACCAAGGCGATAGCTAACGGATTTATTTTTACATCATTGACCCTGAGCGTGATACTTCCCCATTACGGATGGGTAACGTTTATCGACCCGGTATCTTCGCTGCTCATCGCCGGCTCCATACTCCTCAGCGCATTCGGGATACTATCGACCTCATTGCAAGACCTGCTTGACCGCTCAATCGAGGAATCAGCGCAGATAGTTATTTTGAGGACCCTTGCCGAACACTTTGAGCAATATGACCTCCTTCATGGTATCCGCTCACGTCGCTCGGGCAGCAATGTATTCGTGGAAATATTCCTTGAATTCAATCCCGAAAGAAAAATAGGAGAGGCCCAGCAGACCATAGACTCCATCCGCGACAATATAGAAAAGGAAATCATCGGCAGCCGCGTCTCCGTAGGACTTACCTGCCGCGACGAATGCTGACCCACGCACGTTGACCCGGCCCTCAATAGTGATATAGTACATCACTTAACAAGGGGGGGATGTTTCATGGCTGGAAAAGCAAAGAAGATTATTCTGGGAACGGGAGCGGCGTTTCTCGTTCTGGTACTGGCTGCGTTTTACATTGTGGCGTTTCACATGGGCGCTATCGTAAAACATGGAATCGAAAGGTTCATGCCGTCGATAACAGGTACACCGGTCAAGGTGGGCAGCGTGAGCTGTTCTCCTTTCAGTGGGCACATAAATGTGAAGGATTTCATTATTTATAATCCCGAAGGCTATAAGTCGGAGTACGCCTTCAATGTCAAGGAATTCACGCTTACGGTAAATGTGATGTCCGTACTGTCCAACAATATATTTATCCACAAAATACTTGTAGACGGACTCTCCGTGAGCTACGAGCAGGGACTCACCGGATGCAACCTTACCGATATAAAGAAAAATATAGACAAGCTCTCAGAAAAGGACACCTCAAAAGAAAAAACCCCAACAGAGAAAACATCGGAAGAAACTTCACCAAGCACTGAAAAACGATTCCAGATAAAGGAGTTCGACTTTCAGAACAGCAGCGTTGCCGTTTCAACTCCCGTTACAGGCGGCAAGGGTATTTCACTCCCGCTCCCGCTCCCGGGAATCCACATTAAAGAACTTGGCATGAAGGATGGTAACGGCGTTACCGGCAAGGAAATGGCGACTGTGATATTCGCTGAGATAATTGAGGCAACAGTTGACGCCGTAAGAAAATCCTCTGTCAACTTAAACTCCGATGTTCTTAATTCCCTGGAGGACGGGGGAAAAGAAATGCTGAAAAAGTCAGGTGAAATGATTAAAGACATAAAGAATTTATTCTGAAAAATGCCAGCCCCTCGCAAAATTGAAATAATGGCCCCGGCGGGGTCTTATGAATCGTTGAGCGCCGCGATACGCGCCGGCGCCGGTGCCGTTTATTTCGGTGTCGGCAAGCTCAATATGCGGGCGCGTTCGTCGGCGAATTTTGAGCCAAAGGATATTCACAGGATTGCGGAAATCTGCCGAAGAATGAAGGTAAAAAGCTATCTAGCTCTCAATACAATCGTTTATGACGAAGAAATCAGCGAGGTAAAAAGTATAATAAAGGAGGCCGCCTCGTCCGGCGTCTCGGCAGTTATAGCCTCAGATATCGCGGTGATTGAGGAGGCTCGTGCGGCAGGGATTGAAGTCCACATGTCGGTTCAGGCAAATATCTGCAACATCCATGCGGTCAGATTTTATTCAAAATATGCCGACGTGATTGTGCTTGCGCGCGAACTTTCTCTACCACAGATAAAATCAATATGCGACACCGTCAGAAATGAAAATATCCTGGGGCCTTCCGGCGAACTGCTCAGAATAGAAATATTCGCACATGGAGCATTGTGCGTCGCGGTCTCAGGAAGGTGCTACATGAGCCTCGGAGTTTACGATTTCTCTGCCAACAGGGGGGCCTGCTTCCAGAACTGCCGAAGAAGCTACAGGATTATCGACGACGAGACGGGAGAGGAGCTTCTCCTTGAAAATAAATATGTTATGTCACCAAAGGATATCTGCACGCTGCGCTTTCTGGATACCTTGATTGATGCCGGAATATCGGTCTTTAAGATAGAGGGGCGCGGCCGCTCGCCCGACTATGTATATAGTGTCACAAAAACCTATAAAGACGCCATCGACGCCGTCCTCGCCGGAGACTTCACGGAAGATAAAATCAATCAGTGGATGAAGGTACTTTCCTCCGTTTTCAACAGGGGGTTCTGGGAAGGCGGCTACTACCTAGGCGAAAAAATGGAACAGTGGTGCGGAATCGACGGCAGCCGCTCGGAGAAGAAAAAAATACATATTGGAACTGTCCGCAAATATTTTCCAAAGGCAAAGGCAATCGAAATAGGATTATGCGCCGGAGCATTGAGAAAAGGACAGGAAATAATGATTTCGGGGCCGACGACTGGAGCATTGATTTTCAACGTGGAGGACATCAGGCTCGAACGGGCCCCTGTCGAGGAAGCGCCGAAAGGCTCCGTAGTGTCGGTATCATCCGCGACAAAGGCACGACCTAATGACTGTGTCTATCTTCTTGAAGAGCGCAAGTTCGGTCAATCCGGATAATCCGTACATAGAAGCTTATATTCGCAGCTGACACAGTCCCTGGCAGGCGACCCCGATCTTCTGGGAAAGTCAGGTTCATTTGCCTTACCGTCAGGAGTGAGTACGGAAAGCATGGCGCGCGCGCTTTCAGAGACCGCCTTTTCGAGTTCCTCGACATTGACAGCGTCACAACCACGGGAATCGATTCCGCCGGGGCCGGAAAGCGCCTCAAGAAAGGCTGTCCTAAAGATTATTCTGGAAGGAACAGCCCTGAGCGTATGATTCGCCATGAGAAGATTTATCGCCACGGGATTCAATGTCCTTTCATCCCTTTGCCCGCCACTCCTGCTCAAGCGGATGTCCAGAAGAAATATTCTGCCTTTATCGGCCCACACGAGATCCGGCGCGGCCCATACTTTTACTCCCGAGACATTGAATGCCACAGGCTTTGAGTGGAGTTTCCACGAAAGAAAATCAAGCGACGACAGCTCCTCAAATATCTCCGAATTTGTAAAATATTTTATGGCGTTCCCCAGGCGTATTTTCAATTTTTCAACTGATGAGAGGAAGGAGCTCTCGTCTTCGGCGTAATATGATTCGAAGAGATTCAGCTTTACAGGATCGCTCTGCCATTCCCGCGCAACTACATTATTCCAGCCCTGAAAAAAACGCCTTGCCGACTCTGTATAAATGTGTTTTTCCAGAATGTCTTTTCCGACAGATGACCTGTTTTTCTGAAGAACAGAAGATATCGAGCGTCTTAGCGTCTCTTCAAGCCAGGTATCTGTTTTTTTCATGTGCTTGAAAAGATACATAAAGCGCTTCTTTTCGTCGGAATAAACGTCCCGTCCTCCGGCGGCTCCGTAATAACGGTAGAAATACGCCCTGCGGCAGTGATTGAACAGACTGTGTCGTGAAAAAGACCATGAGAACTCTGGGATTGCTGAATTTGTAACGTGTAAATCCATATATCCGGCAGCTTTCCTAGTTAAATATCCTTAAGTACCTCTGATTTTTTCTGTTTGTATTCTTCTTCCGTTATAAGACCTTCTTCGAAAAGTTCTTTAAGTCTCCTCAGCCGATCCTTCATTCCGTCCTGTTTCTCCGGAACTTTCTGTGCGAGTGCCGGAGGAAGCGGTCTTATGCCCAAAGGTTGAGATTTCATTTCAATCCGCGGCAGTGTTTGCGGAATAATCAACTTGGATACCGAAGGCGGTGCTTTCTTTTCTGAAAGCTGTGCCGCGTTTTCCTTCTGCCTCTCGCGAACGTGTTTCAGCGGCGGCGGCATATGCTTGAAAAACGGACAATCCAGATAGCTGTAATTAACATCCCCGTCAAGGATATTTTTTTCAGAAAAGATAAGGAAGGCAATTTTGGGAAATTCTTTTTTGATTCCGGCAACATCTATTTCAATTTCTGCGGGTTCAGTTCCGGAAGGATGGGGAATACCTGATATGCCTATGGGTTTACCGAGCGCAGATATCTGCCGGTAGTTGTCGAACTTCATTATTCCAGAACTGTACTCAAGCTCAATAATGTCCACATATTCCCTGCCGGGATAAAGAATTTTTTCGCTGTTGAAATACTCTGCCTGCATCGAGGGTGAATACGTCCAGATCAGGTTTTTAAGGCCTTTTTCATTGATAAGAAAATCAAAGACCTCTTTCCAGAGCAATTTAAAGTCATCCGGTGGGACCATTCTTGTCTTTGTGGAACCCCACCAAAAATTCTCACCTCCATTTGGTTTAGGAAATGGCTTCCATAGAATGGGGATTTTTTCCTTCATCAGCGCTTCGAGGGCAACGGCAACTCTTGCGAGTTCTTTTCTGAATGCCATTCTCGGCTGACTTCCGTGCCGGAAAATATCCTGAAGATCCCGGCCCGGCCCGGCTGAATCAACACAGCTTGTTCCTCTCCAGGGGTTTGAAGGGTACCATGCGAGCGAAACGACACGGCCTGAGCGCCATTGATTTATAAGGAGGCCGTTGACCTCGTCAAAATCTTTATCGCTCATTTTAAATTTTCTACGTCCGTAATCGCTCTGTATGATTGCGGGAGCACTTGAGAACTTATCAAGTGCTCCGCTGATCCTGTTGATAAATGACGATGACGCGCTTTCCGTGTATTCAAAACGCTGGCCTGTAATAAGACAGGGATTGCAGGAAAGCGAGGCATTGCATAAAAACTCGAATATTTTTTTTGACTGAGGCGAGGCTGTCTTAAGCGTGGGCGATTCCGTTTTCCGGGCGACATGCGAAAAGGAATATTCAAGGTCGTTCAACGTCGGTCTTGCCCCGGGGTCTTTTTCAAGCATTCTGGCGACGGTATCGGAAAAGAGACTTGAGATGCTTTTGAAATCGGCATTCAACGCCGGAGGAACTTCATTCATCTGCTTATACATTGATGTCGAAGGCATTTCGTGCGCAAACGGATTTTTACCGGAAATGAGTTGATACAGAGTTACGCCCAGGCTGTAAATATCGCTTTTTATAGTAATAGCGGGCGAGCCGGAGAGGATTTCCGGCGGCATATATGAAGCGGAACTCCAGAATTCCGCATTGACCGGCAGCGTAGCTGTCATGCGCTCTATGATTATGCCGAAATCGGCAAGCTTGAAACGCATTCCGTGCATCATAATATTCTCGGGTTTTATGTCGAGATGCTTCGTATTGTTTTTTTCGAAGTACTTCAAGGCCTTCAGGATGTCGAGAGCCACCGAGGCCGCCTCTGATTCCGTGAGCGGTGTTTTCCGGGAGTATTCCTGAAGGTCGCCGCCGTCTGCATATTCCATTATACAGTAGGGACGGCCCTGAAAAACCCCGTAATCGAAGACTCTTATTATATGTTCGCACTTGAAGGTCGAAAACTCCTTGAGTCTGGCGATTATGCCGTTGATAAGGTCTTTACTTTTTGAGACCTCCCGGCTGAAAATTTTGACTGCGATTTTTGCGGAATCCTGCTGCTCATCCAGCGCAAGATACACCGAACTGTGCGAACCGGTACCGAGCCGCGAAACAATCTTATAGCGGCCCGCTATCTTTGTCTGATATTTTTCGAGCGCGTCGTCGTCATCGGAAGATATTATGGAGCCTTCAAGCAGTGCGTTTATTTTTGCCTTGAGTTCTGCATTTTTTATGGGTTTCGCAAGGTAATCGCTTGCTCCGGAGGCGAGTCCGAAACTTATATCCTCCTCCTGGTCGTTTGATGAGACTATTATTATGGGAACGGATATTCCGAGCGAGTTCTTCCTGATTTCAAGGCAGGTCTGGATTCCGTCAAGCTCGGGCATATTTACATCGAGTATCAGGAGGTCAGCTCCCGATTTTATGAATTCGTCCAATGCCTCCCGCCCATTATTGCAACAATAAACCTTGTGTCCCATTTCCTCGATCATACATTTGTAGATCGCGAGCTGAGCCCTGCTGTCATCTGCTACTATTATCCGCGGCATTAGCTTTGCTTTTGCCTTTCTTTAATTATCAGTAAAAAGCGCCGGGCAAGAAATAGAGTCGCCCCTTCTCGAGGGAAAAGCTTTTTGCGCTGTTTCCAAGACTGATGCTCAGATTCGAGGAGGATGCCTCTGAACTCCTGAAAAGGCTCCCGAAGGAGAAAGGCTCTTCGTATCTTACCGCCTTGTAATCGCTCCCCACATTAGCCAGTTCTGCGGCTTTTTCCACGGCATCCTCGAAAAAGCCGAGCTGATCGACAAGCCCCAGCTTATGGGCTTCAGCTCCGTCAAATATACGCCCGTCGCCGATAATGCTCGTTTTTATTTTTTCGCCTGAAAGATTTTTCCTTCCGTTCGCAACAATCTGGACAAATTCAGAATAGGTTTGCCCTACAAGGTTCTGGACGACTGCCTTTTCCTGAGGGGTACTGGGTCTCGCCCCATTCAGAATGTCCTTCATTGCGCCCGATTTGAACACTTCGCCCTCCACTCCTATTTTCTTGAAGAGTTCATGATATTTATATGTTTCGATGATGACACCGATGCTTCCGGTTATCGTCATTCTGTTGGCTATTATATAATCGGAGCCTGCCGCGATGTAATATGCGCCGCTCGCGCCAAGCGATCTCATTACCGCAACTATCGGTATTCCGGTTTCCTGGCGGAGCCTTCCGAGCTCATGATGGATGGAATCTGAGGCAACCACCTCTCCCCCCGGCGAATCAATGTCAAGCACTACGGCCTTCACGTTCCCATCGTGGATTATGTACTTTATCTGATCGGATATACGTGTCGCGTCAGCCACGGAATAAAAGGAGCTTTCGCCATCCACAATCACTCCTTTCACATCTATAACCGCTATTTTGTTCATGGAAAGGTCATCGCCGTCCACAAACACTTCCTGATAACTGCCATAAGGGTTAATTTTAAAAATCGATGATATCTGCGAAGAATTCGAGACCGCCGACAGGATAAAAAAGACACATAGTCCAAGGAACACCAATATCGCAAGGAAGATTAGTATCGCCCCGCATGTAATGCAGCCGTAGCGTGTTTTCTTCGATGATTTTTCAGGGGACGGCACCGATGTGACAGGGCCGCTCATCTTCGGCTCTTGAACAGGCGGAACAGTGCTTTCATTATATTCAGACATTGCAAACGTCTCCATTTTTAGGATAATCAACTTAATTTAAGGTCTTTATGCAAATACTCAAGGCTAGTGTCACCTTCAGTTGAGCTTTTTTAATACCACACTCATGTTTTCCCTTATTTTCAGGGCCTTTTCTTTACAAAACTCCCCTCCTCTCGGAGTGAGACAGCTTGCGGATGCGGCGGCAAGCCCGGAAGCGAACGCCTCATGAGGTTCAGCCCCAGTCACCAGTTCAGAGAAAAAAACTGCCGACACAGTATCTCCGGCTCCTATCGGATTAATTATTTTCCCCAGCCTTGGAATTTTATATTCCCATATTTTCCCTTCCGCGCCGAGGTAAGCGTTGCCGGGCCCCGCAGTGACTGCCGTGATTTTCACAGGGCTTTTGAAGCACTGCTTCAAGGCGCTTTCTATGTCAGAGCACTTTGTAAGCGCAAAAAATTCCTCCATATTTATCTTAAGAACGTCAACAGAACCTTCTTCTATGACAGAATTTACGTTCATCCAAGCATCCATCAGCACCGGAAGCTTCAGCCTTGCGGCTTCACGTGCGGCCTCCTTGTAGAAATCCTCCGTTATGCCGGGCGGATACGTGCCGCAAAGCGAGAGGCCCAAACTTGACGGAAGGGCATTCTTCAAATCCTGAAGCAATGAAGCTGACTCCGTTCCGCTTATTGTACCGGAAGGCTCTATAAGCTCGGTCATTTTGCCAGATTCGAGACAAAGACAGGTACTGCATATTCTTGTTTCCGTAGCTACATTGGCGCTGTGGTGCTTCAATCCTTCGTCTTCCAGGCATTTGACAATTTTAGCTCCGTTTTCTCCTCCCGCAAATTGATAAACAATCGAATCAGTCTTTCCCCAGTTCCCTGTGGCTCTTACAAAATTTATCCCTTTGCCGGAGGCCGTCCAGACGGCGGATTTTGCACGGTTCACCTCGTAAAACCTGAGTTTTTCAAAGACAAGCGTCTTCTGCCAGGCGGGGTTTAGTCCCACCGCTATGATAGGTTTCGAACTCATTTTCTTCCCTTTTTATTTTGCATAGACCCAAAATTCTTTTTTGCCGCTTTCCTCAGATACGGTACTGAGCTTTATTTTATCACCGGAGACGTTGTCCCTTAGTGCTTCGGCGACATCGAAAAAGTTTTTCACGGGCATGCCGTCAATTGCCGTAATCAGAGTGCCTCTTTTTATTTTGCTGCCAGCGCCGAAACTATCCGATACGACAACCCCCAATAAACCACTGAAACCGAGCGCATCTGCAAGGCGCGGGCTCATCTCCTGAATGGAAATATTCAGAAGCTCCTTCGCAACTCCAGCACCGTCATTCACTCCGGCGGGAACAAGGCTTATTGAAAATGAGCGATTCTCCGTATCCGTCAATTTTACGGTATTGCCGACTCTCAACCGCATCAGCTCCCTTGAGAGTTCTATCAGACTTTTAATCTCTTTGCCGTCAAAGGTTTTCAATACTTCCCCGCCTCGGATACCAGCCTCCCACGCAGGGCTTTTTTTTTCGACTGAATATATATATATTTCGGGTTTTCCGTTTGGTTTCCTCACCGCTGGGACAAAGCCAAGTTTCGCTCTTTTGAATTTTTCCGGCAGCATCCATGAAGCAAGTACATTCTCAATTCTCATAATCGGAATCGCAAAGCCTATCCCCGGCGCATTTCTGTGGACTGCCGTACTTATCCCAATCATCTCTCCGTTCAGATTTATCAGGGGTCCGCCGCTGTTCCCGGGATAGATGGGAGCGTCAACCTGGAGGATGTCGTTAAAAACAATTTTCCCTTTGTAGACGACTTTTCTCCCGATAGCTCCAAGTATTCCCGCCGATATACTGCTTCCCAGCCCGTACGGGTTTCCAGCCATTATGACGGTCTCTCCGAGCAGAAGATCACCGGGTTCAGCCATTTTGACCGCCCCCCAGGAGTCTTTCTGATATTCCGTGACTATTTTAAGAAGAGCAAGATCGTTTGCCGGGTCGTCTGCCACTATTGATGCGGTAAAAGTCCTTCCGTCGGAAAGCGTGATATTCAAACGTTCCGCCCCCTCGATAACATGCGAATTCGTAAGGACAAGACCCGTCTGGTCGACTATGCAGCCGCTTCCGAGAACTCTGCTTTCGCTGGAAGATTTACTCTCTGCCTTCTCAGTTCCCGCACTTATATTGACAACGGAGGGCAGTATCCCGCTTACCGCCTCGACAATAGGCGTAACCCTTGCATTCCTTTCTGCCGCAAAAAAGAGAGATGGCAACATCAGACAAATGGAGAGAAGCCCCCCTCTAATAAGACGTTTCCTTGAATTGTGTGAAATATGGTTTAAAGTCTCACGTATCGACATTTTATAATTTTCCAGTTCAATATGAAGCTAAAAGATAGACATTCCAACGTAAAAATGCAAGCAAAGCAAATAAATAGGCGAAAATTGAGTGCGGACATTCCTGACAAAGATGAGCGCATCAGAGAAAGGATAATCCAGAAACTCTGGCGTGGGATAACAATTGATACCGAGTTTACCGTGCGCGGCGGCGGTAAGATTGAAATAATCTCACCGGGCAGCTGGAACCATGAGGAAGGCCCGGATTTCCTGAACGCCATGCTCCGCGTCAACGGCAAAATAATCAGGGGCGATGTTGAAATCCATCAGCGAAGCTCGGACTGGACAAGACACTCACACTCTCAAAGTCCGCACTACTCAAATGTCATCCTTCACGCGGTGATGCTCGATGACCTGAAGGACCCCGTCACGCCGTCTGGAGTTCCAGTTTTTGAACTGCCCTTTTCTCTGCCGCCGAAAAAAGATTACCAGCCCCAGGAAATCGAAGAAAATGCTGAAACAAATTTCTGCCGGGACTTTTTCCATTCCGCATCTGATGAAGACGCACGAATCTTCCTGACCGACGCGGGGATCGAACGCTTCAGAAATAAATCGACCGCTATTCTTTCAGACATGATAGCGTTTGGTTCAGACAGGGCCTTCCTTAAATATTTTTTTGACGCATTCGGCTACAAAAAGAATAGAACCGCATTTGCCAAACTTTTCTCCAGATTCTCCGAATATGACAGAACCGAGATAAACCAACATTCGACCACAATACTATGGGGAGAGTCGGGCCTCCTTCCCAACCAGTCGAAAGAGGCTTTCCCTGATGACAAAATGCAATCTTTTGTCTCAGACTGCTGGAAGCAATGGTGGCCGCTGCGCAAATCGGCACGCGAAAAAATAAACTGGACAAGGAACGCGATAAGACCGCTGAACAGCCCGGAAAGACGCCTCGCCGCCCTCTGTATCATGCTTGAGAAATTTGAAAATTCACCAATTGATTTTTTCCTGCGCATCGTCCGTAGCAACACCTATCCTTCCGCATTCTGGCCAGCAGTCAGAAATATTCTCAAAATTCAATGTCAACTTTGGGAAAACCATGCATCATTCGGCTCTATACTCCCCAAAAATGTCTCGCTCGCCGGTGAAAGCTTCCTGCTGGAAATAACATTGAACGTCATACTGCCATCGCTCTACGCGTATGCTGTTCTCAAGAAGGACAGAACCCTTTCACGCTACGCGCTTGACTCCTATCTCATACTGCCGCCGGAACAGGACAACTCAATCATCAGAGCAGCCGCTGAAAAATGGTTCAAACATCCTGACAAAAAACGTATCATACTTAATTCCACAGCGTTACGCCAGGGAACACTCCATGTATATAAGGAATTCTGCGAAAAGGCCAGCGGTCGTTGCGCTCAATGCCTCCTATCCTGCTCTGTCAGATACTAAACGATTTCACAGCCATCCCGCAATTTCCTAAAAATGCCATTTTTAGGAAAAAGTTGAGCGTGTGGAAAGAGTTTTCCGCTCCCCCCTTTTGGCAGATGTGACATTTTCGAGCAGGAATGTCAGGTAAACTCGAAACATATCTGATAGCACGTCTCTGTAAGGGTACAGCGACTTGAGAATTAGCAAAGTAGCTAATATTCATTTATAAAGTTTTGAAAATACTTTACTGGAGTTATAATCCAGGTGTTCAAAAAATTGCCGAATTTTGAAGATTAGAAGGAGCCGGAAGAACTGATTGAGCATCAGTCCATCGCAAGAACGGTCAGAGCCTTTCCCTTATTTTCTGTTCTGATTTTTGCCGGACAGTAGTGCATATCTTATACAAAAATCCGGTCGAAAATAACTTTCCCCCGCTTTCCCAGGTTGTCGATTCGAGGGTTACTCGGCGGGGCCGCTTTCGTCGACAGAGGACTCTGAAGCGGGACGGACAAGGTTTTTGTCGATAAGATAGATACAAACCTGTTTCGCTCCTTTTTCCGTGTACTGGAATTTGAAGATAAGATTCTTTATAAGAAGCTTCACTTCGTCCTTTATCCGCTTGTCGTAATTCTTGAAATCCGGAGTACCGAACTCCTTTATCGCGCGCCTGAAATTGTCGTTATTAATGAATGGGCTGAGGACATTTTCCTTGAGGCTCAGGTAATATTTTTTTACAAGCGATTGATAGAGCGCGGTATCCTTTATATCGGTTCCTGTCCTCATTTCATTAAGGGTCTTTGAGACATAGTTTTTAAGTGTTTCGTTTCTAAATTCCACGCATTCATAAATAGATGGACCGCCGCGAATAAGTTTTCTTTCCATTCCCAAAAGATAGTCTTCGTTTATTTCGAGAAGTCTCCCGGTGAACGGGCATTCACCGGTAGTGCCTGAGTCAAGGGTTATCGCGAAAAGATAGTCCATTATGTCGTTGGCGATCTGATCGATATTATAGTAGAACATGGACTCCTCTATCTCCTGAAGGAGGTTGTAGTCATAAAGTCTTTCAAGGGCGCTCAGGAAATCGTCCGGTATCTTGTCTTTGTATTCGGCCTGGTTGAAGAAGTCTGCCAGATTTTCAATACTGATAAGGTCATCGCGGTTTTTGCAGCGGTTGAAAAACGCATTGAACATTTCTATTGACTCGCGGCCTGAAATGCCTTTGCCGCCCTCCAGGTCGCCCTCGTCTATTATTATACGGCGGCGCAGTTTGCGGTCGAGCTTCTTGACATCGTCCTCGGAAAGCCATTCCGGAATAAAGCCCGTATATATTTCCATTTTGATGAGAAGCATTCCGCTGTCGCAGTACTTTTCATATTTTGAAGGGTTGTCGATCCAGTCACGCATTCCCCTTGATTCACGGTTAAGCCTCGTTGATACGATAGTCTTCGCGAATGCCGTGACTATCCCGGGAAGGAAATGCCTTTCAATGCCGCCGCCGAAGCGGTTCCTGTAGATCTCGGCCTCGGTCTTGTAGTCGCGAACATAGGGTATCGGGATTCTCAATACTCTGTCGCGGAATGACTTCTCTTCATTGATTATCGAAATATCCTCGGGATTTATAAGCGCGAGGAAGAGCGAATTTATCGTCTCCTCGAAAGAGCCCACCTTGTGAACGCCGTCGCTTATTATACCATGAAGATTCTTTATTCTCTCGAGATTGTTCACCTTGGCATCCATCACCACGAATATGCCGTTATTGGTTTTTGCCAGACGCGAATAGGTGTAGAGGATGGCATCACTGCTTTTGAAGATAGCGTTGATCCATTTCTGGAGCTCGTAGTTAATTGTCGGTGTTTTCTGGACTTTGTCGCCGGGATTGTAGACACTGACGCCCTCCCCGAGTTTTCTGCTGAACTCATAACGTCTCGCGAATATCATATTTATTATCTCGTCAGGCGAAAATTTTTCACTCAGCGCACGATAGATCGAGGAGCATACCGGGCACGGCGTATCCTTGAATACCCATTCATATTCCTTGTTGTGGAAAAGATGACGCTTGAAGTTCCTGTCATCAATAATCTCATCGAGAAGCTCCTCACGGTACTGCTTAGGTATCTGAATTATCGGGTGGTCGTGGCTGGGACAAGGGATAAGCAGGAAACGCCCCGGATAGCGGGACTGGGAAGCTTCAATTCCGGGTACTGTTTCGGAAAAATTGAGCTCTTTCGACGGCGACATCTCCACCGACGCTCCCGACGGAAGAGAAAAATCGAGCTTTTCCGTATCTATCTGCCAGATAGTCTCATACATGACTCCGACATCCATCTCGGTATATTTTTCAAGCTTCTGAAGCAGGTTGTTGAGAAAGGTGCTTTTCCCGCTTCCAGGGGGACCGACAAAAAGCAACATTTTATTGCGAACCACGCCGCCCTTCAGTGAGTCGGACACATTTATCAGGCGGTTCGCGAGCAGCCTGTCGGCAAAAAACGGGTTTTCGGTATCGTCAACGAAAAGCTTGCCGCAATCGTACTGGATGTAATTTATGGATTCGGGATCGTTCGGATACTCGTTGATGCCGACAGGAATGTAGAAGTGAATCATGTCATGAAAAAGCTGGAATATATTTCTCAGCGAATGCTGGGGACTTTCTGAAATTTTCACCAGGAAATCATGGAAGTTTATCCCGGACTCCTTCTTCCCCTTCTGGAGCTTACGGTTCAGCTTCTCAATGCTTTTCTTTATTCTGTCACTATGATGCATCGCTGCTCAGTTTCCTGTCTTTCATGACATAAGTGATCTTTTCGGGCTGCCCTTTTTGAATAAGGTGGGTTTCCAGCTTCACCTCGCCGCCCCAGAGATATTCTATGCCGGTCATTACATTTTCTATGAATTCTGGTATAAGCTGTTTCCCCTCGTATTGATGAACGAGAGACAGTACACCGTCTCTTTGGGTCTCCTCTGAAACGGTTATGAACGGTGGATGAATAAGACTGTCGATGATAAGTTTTTTATAATCATCCGCATCTTTGCTTTTGATATAATACTCTTTTGTCATTCTCTGCTCGTTGACGCGCTCCCCGATAATGACCAGATTGTGACGATCCGCAAAATCCTGCGTCACATAGGTATTAATGAAATTGAAGTCACATAATTCGTTTCTGAGTTTAAAAATGAAATCGCGGCCTTTTCCTGTTTTCCTATCAAATTTCTTGCGCTCTTCTACGTCGAGTATCTTCTCGAAATCATAGGAAATCCTTCCTTTTTCAGCCATCTCCTCTATGTGCTGAAAGAGCCTCCAGCCAATAGCGTAAGGGTTCATGCCCAGCTTTGGCAGCGAGGTCACGAAGGCATTGACGCGTGCGAAATCGGCCTCATGGCCCTTTATGCGGTCGTCCTGAAGAAAGAGTTCGAAATGCCAGTAAGTAGCCCAGCCCTCGTTCATGATTTTCGTGCGGCGCTGGGGTTCGAAATAAAGGGCGGTATTCCTGACTATCTGCATTACGGACTTCATCCACTCGTTTTCCTCTTTGTTCAGAAACGGCGAATAGCGCATGAGATACTCAATAATGTCGCGGGGCTTCGGTGTTTTTTCGGCCTGATATTTTTCGTAGAGGTTTTCGAATTCGGGAAAACGGTTTCTGATGCCCGACATCAATATAGACTCGACATCGAGCGGACTCTCTCTTTTTATCCTGTTGAAGTCATCTATTTCCTTGAGATACTCAGGCGCCTGCACATTCTTGACCTTCTGGAGGAAAACGTCGAAAAAATAATCAAGCCGCCCCGGCTTAGCGATATATTCGGCTGCGTTGAGATCGGAAAGCACTTGGTAATAACCTGTTATATTATCAATGCCGCGCGTGAACTCTATCACGTAATCGACCCAGCGCCCATGCCGTGTCCTGAGGTCATTGATAAGGCGCTTGTCTGCGAGTGCAAGCCCTACGAAATCATCATCCCACGTATGACGGAAGTAACCGTTGTTCTGCATAAAATCGATATGCGCCAGAACGTGATAGAAAATCATCACGTTAAGCCAGTCGGGATTGTTGTCGTTGTAAAATGAAAGCGGCGGCCGGGAATTTATCACGGTCTCATAGGGATTGTGAGGGTAAAGCTCATACTCGCGACGCCCCTTCAGTATTTCGAGGTCATGCACCCAGTAATCGTAGAGCGTCGGGATCATTCCCTTGGGGCTTAGCTCGAGGAGGTCCTGATTTGTAACGATGTATTCGATGGACTCATCGTCAAAGCGCAATCCCGCATCCCGTGCGCGGACCTTGCAGCCCTCCATTATTTCCTTTGTATGCTGGTCTATTATTTCCATCAGGACACCAGGTTCCTTATTCCCTCGACAAGCCTCTTATCGTCAGCGTCTTCAGAGATTACGTCGAGCTCTATCAGATCTTTGTGTTTTTCGAGAATCGATCTTTCTTTCAGAAACAGCTCGAAATCCGTCAGCTTGTCCTGTGCCATATAGCTGTTCCTGACGATTGTTATCCCCATGCGGTTAACGTATGAAAAAAGTTTGCTGAACGCTTCGTCGAATAAATTTTTGTCGGGACTCCAGTCATCGCCGTCGCCGCCGTAAAATATGTATATATTGTAATTGGCGGCCAAGTTTTCCTTTTCGACGATTTCGTTTACAAGATCGACGGCCGATTGTATTTTTGTTCCACCTGCGACATTGAGATTGTAGTAAGAGTAGAAATCCGGAACCTCCTTCGCCTCCGTGTCGTGCAGAATGAACCTTGTCATCACCTGTTCCTGATACTGATACATAAGCCAACTGTAAATCATTACGTGCTGAGAACAAATTGCCTCCGTAGGCTTGCCGTGCATCGAGCCTGAATAATCCCTCACAAAAAAGACAATCGCCTGCGATTCATATTCCTTCTCTTTTGAAAGCACTCTGTACATAAAATCGCGCGGATTGATTATAAAGTTTTCTGGCTTCGGCGGCATATCGGGGTCGAAACGGTTTAAATTTATATTTGTCTTGATAATTTCCATCAAGGTTTTACGCTTGTCGAGGACTTGACCGTGCTTGCGGTTCATATCGGTAAGCTCGTAATTGTAGCGGATGACCGTTTTGCGGGCGCCTTTGTCCTTCAGGTTCGGAAGCTTGAACTTTTCGGTCAATACTTTTCCAAGCTCATAGGCGCTGGCTCCTATTTCGTGCTCTCCGCCGGAGCCTGAACCGGCGCCGGTACCTTCGCCTTCGCCCTCGGGGGTAAGCGGACGCTCGCCTATCACATCGCCGACCTCGCCCTCGGCCGTCCCTGCGGATTCTCCGGTTTCCGTTTCATCGCTGTCGGAATCCCGAGAATCCTCGTGATTTTCATTTTCTTCGGAAACGCGGCTGTCGTGGTAGAATTTATCTTCTGTGGTAGTCGGGACGATGATGATTTTTTTGCTTCCCGCACGGCCCGGCTTGATGATTTTGCCGATATTTATTTTACGTTTGAAACCATCCTTATTCCGCTGCTCGTCGCGTTCAAGAAGTTCGTCGAGCGACTTGATTGTTCTGTAGTGCGGAGAGGGCGGCTCAATGGCCTGAAGGACACTGAAGTCGTCAGGAGAATAAATATGAGAAGATAGATCCGAGCCGAAGCGCTTGGACTCTTCAGGCATACGGTGCCCGACATCTGAGTTTTCTATCTCTCGCTTTACTTTTTCCGGCAGATTATTGTTGTCTGACTTCCGCATATTGCCCGATCAATTGAGTTAAGAGTATACCTACAACGAACACGAACGCAATGCTCAGCTTTCGTCCTGCCGTGTACAGAAGTAATCAATTGTTTTCTGGGCGCAGGTCTTACAGTATGAAAGCTTTTCCATCATGGTCTTGATGATACGGCTGTAGAGCTTTTCATTTTCCTCGTTCGTCCGGTTGGCAAGCGCTCCGACAAGACTTCCCGCTCCCGCGACGTCGGACTGAAGCCGGACATCGGTAACCGCCTTCACAAGTTCATTATTATCCATGAAGTCATAATTCGGATCGGTATGGGCTTTCCGTCCGTAAATCCTTCGTATTGTTGTCCTGAACGACTCTTTCTGCTCATTGTTTTTAAGTCCGAGGCGCTCTTCTACGCTTTTTATGTAAGTATCATCAATCTTGATTGCCTTGGCTTCTCCGGTGGCTGGGTCGGCATAACGCCACATATTATCGGGACCGACTTCCTGAGAGTCTATCGCGACAACCATATTGACGTAGTTCATGACCTCTTTTCTTATAGCGTGCGGCTCGTCCATATATGCGTTGAACATATCGGTCCTGACCTTTTCGCGGTAAAGCGATTTTGCCGTTTTGAGGTCTTCGAGATACTTCGCCCTGAAATTCGGGTCCTTGACATAATCGAGGATTATCTGTTCAACGCCCCTGAATATGTTGCCCGCAAACATGCAGCGGCCTTCCTGCGTTTCGGAATTCTCAATCACGAGCTGTATCGCACGGCCCAGGTTGCGATGCCCTATTCCGCGTTGACCGAACCTTTTAGTAATGTCCGTCTCCTTCTGGAGATCGTCAATGAGTTCTATCAAGGCCTTCACGCTCTTGTCGCCCGCGACTTCGCCAGCGGCGAGCTTGCGGACCTCAAGAGGGGTAAGTTTTTCGGACCTCGGAAGACGGCTCAGCACTACGGAGTTGGAAGCCGCGAAGTTGAGATTCGGATCGATATGCAACGATTCGCCGGACATCGTTGTTTTTGTGAGCGAGCCCAGCGCGTATGACGTAAGTTCTTCCTGGAGCTTGTAGTTTGTGTTGTGCCCGATATAGCATATGCGGCAACGGTCGACAATCGGGGCTTCCTCTTTTTCGCTGACGAAACGGTTGAACTCTTCGTTGTTGCTTGTCGCTACTATTAATGTATCTATCGGCCACTTGTAGCCGTCAATTTCAATATTTCTGTTCTGGATTACACCGAGATAGACCTGAACAAGGTCTTTCTTGTTCTTGAACATTTCATCACTGAAATGTATCCCGCCGCCGCCGACACGGGCCAGCGCGCCTACACGGAGGTCGATGCGGTACGGATTGCTCGTATCGGATATATGCAGGAGTCTCTGCACGGACTCTTCGCCGAGGAGGTCTTTGGCGGATGATGTTATTTTGTCGCGTGCTGAATATTTTCCGGTAACGGTGCCGAGGGTTTCACTCATCGGGACGGGAATGATTTTGATGAACTTTTTCATTTCTTCGATATTGCCGCCGGTATATTCGCGGATATCGCTCAAGATGTAATCAGAACAGGCTCCGAGCGAGCGATACTTCCTGTCGAAAAGTTCGTAGGCTGTCTTCTCCTTAAGCCCGAGCGACACACAATATTTGATATTTTCTTCGCGCGACTCGTACAGGTTCATCGCCAGCACAGTCGGGTCTTCATAGGTCTGAGACTCTATATCGCTGATTTTCCCGTAAGTTCCGAGCTTATCCATCCCCATAAATTTAAAGGTATAACGTCTGTTTTCCTCTTTTGAAAGGAATTCACGGTATATGCGGCAGAGGTATTCCACGAAATATGTTTTGCCGTTGCCGGGCTCGCCTACCAGAACGAAGGCCATTTCGGACGAGGAACCATTTTCGGCGGCGTCTTTCACGAAGGATACGAAACTGTTTATCTCATCATACAGGCCGACCAGATGCTTATGACCATTCCTGAATATACTAAAATCGTAAGTTGTTCTGCCATTGACCTTTGTCTTCCTGAATGCGTCGGGACCGGTCAGTATCATTCTTGATATTGATTCATATACATTTTCAAAACGTCGGCTGCCCTGGGCAAACTCCCTGACGTGAAAATCGAGCGACTGGTCTTCTTTTTTCTTCATCTTCCGTCCCCCGTTTTGACGATTCGTTACATGAATGTAAAGCTTCTCTTAGTGTTAATTATAATGTGCGCCAGGCGAAAATAAAAGCAAGGTTCGGAAAATTCTTCCGGTACAATATCTTGTCAGGCAAAGAGTATAGCGGTTAATTCTTAAGATCAGGATATCACACGGCTGGAATTCTGCGTCAATACATGATAAATTGTCTTCTGGCGGGAGATTGTTGATTTTTAGTGGTGTTCTACTGATAATATCAGTATGTGAAGAGAACAGAATATCACAGTAATGCCCGTGGGAACTTCCCCACAATGAAGAACAGGAATTCAGGAATGAAAGCAAAAGAATTAAGACAAAAATATATAGAGTTTTTCAAGAGCAAGGGACACGCAGTAATAAAAAGCGCCCCGCTCGTGCCGGACAATGACCCTACAGTACTTTTCACCACTGCCGGAATGCACCCGCTTGTGCCATTCCTTCTCGGTGAAGCACACCCGCAGGGCAAACGTCTCGTAAATTATCAAAAGTGCATAAGGACTGGCGACATAGACGAAGTCGGCGATGCCGTTCACCTCACGTTTTTTGAGATGCTCGGGAACTGGTCGCTCGGAGATTACTTCAAGAAAGAGGCGATCAGCTACAGTTTCGAATTTCTGACAAGCCCGGAATGGCTCAATATACCCCTTAAAATGTTGGCGTTTACAGTTTTCGCCGGAGACCAGGATTCTCCGTTTGATGACGAAGCCTACCATATGTGGCTCCATCTCGGAGTCCCCGAAAAAAGGATTGCAAAGTGCCCGAAGAAAAACAATTGGTGGGGTCCCGCCGGACAAACCGGCCCCTGCGGCCCGGATACCGAAATGTTCTATTGGACCGGCGGCGCACCCGTTCCAGAAGACTTCGATCCTGACGACAATCGCTGGGTCGAGATATGGAACGACGTTTTCATGCAGTACAACAAGACCGCCGAAGGCAACTATGAACCGCTCAAACAACCGAATGTCGATACCGGCATGGGCCTCGAGCGCGTTACCGCAGTCCTTCAGGGAAAATCAAGCTGCTATGACACCGAACTTTTTCAGGTGCTCTTCACCGAACTTGACAGCATACGCGGGCTTTCCGCTCCGGCATCAAGGTCTAATTCCGAAAGGATTACCATCGAGCATATCCGTGCGGCGGTCTTCATTATGGCCGACGGCATAGCGCCGGGAAATGTTGACCAGGCTTACGTACTCCGCCGCCTGATAAGAAGAGCAATCCGCGAAGCCCGCAAACTCGGAGTGATGGAGCATTTTACGCAGAAGCTCGCGAAAATAGTAATAGATAATTATTCGGATGTTTATCCGGAACTTTCAGAAAAATCACAGTTCATATTTGACGAATTCGCCCGGGAAGAAGAGCAGTTCGCAAAAACTCTCGAAAAAGGCACTAGGGAATTTGAAAAACTTATAGAAAAAGTACCGGAGCATATACAGAATAAAGTTATCAGCGGGAAAAACGCGTTTTTCCTCTACGAAACTTACGGGTTCCCGCTCGAACTCACCGAAGAAATGGCTTCGGAAAAAGGCTTCAGAGTAGACAAGGAATCGTTTGAAAAGGCATTCCATGCACATCAGGAGCTTTCAAGAAAAGGCGCCGAGCAAAAGTTCAAGGGCGGTCTAGCCGACCATTCTGATGATACGGCAAGACTTCATACCGCGACTCATCTTCTGCACCAGGCTCTCAGAATGACGATCGGAACTCATGTCGAACAGAAAGGCTCGAACATAACCGCTGATCGGCTGCGCTTTGACTTCTCGCATCCCGACAAGATGACGCCGGAGCAGATCGCCGAAGTCGAGAAAATCGTAAATGATGCCATAAAGTCGGATTTTACGGTAACATGCAATGAAATGAGCGTAGAAGATGCCAAGCAAAGCGGCGCGATAGGCCTCTTCGGGGACAGGTACGGCGAGGTGGTAAAAGTCTTCAGTATCGGGAACTTCAGCAAAGAAATATGCGGCGGTCCGCACGCTCAAAATACAGGGAGCCTCGGTGGATTCAAAATCCAGAAAGAGGAAAGCTCCAGCCGCGGCGTCCGAAGAATAAAAGCAGTATTGACACAGCAGGGAAAATAAACGATGAAAGAGTCAGACGTACTTATATCTCACAACGCTGGAATATATAAAATAAAGATCGAAGGCAGAGCCAATTTTGAATACGGCCCGCCGCTTCGCAATCTCGCAAAGGAACTTGAGCACGAGACATTTACGATAATATCCGTAAATCTCAAGGAATGTTGCGGAATGGACAGTACTTTCATGGGCATCCTTGCCATGATAGGGCTGAGAGCGAAAAAAATAGCCGCCGCCATGGAAATAGTCAACGCGAGCGCGTCGAATATTGCATTGCTAAAAGGGCTGGGCTTGAGCAGTCTCTTTAAATTTGTTGAACGCGAAGAGGTCGTCAGTCTTGGAGATGACTGGGACGAGGCCGGTGAAAAAGGGAGTAGCTTCGAGACGGCCGAAGCCGTTCATGACGCGCATGATACGCTTATGGACGTAGCGCCTGAGAATATCCCAAAATTCAAAACCGTCGTCGATCTCGCCAAGAAGGACATCGACCGGCTAAAAAAACAGAACTGAATGTGTTACGCCGCCTTGTCAGTGATCTAAGGCAAAATATTTCCGAATCTGTCCGGAATTACCCGGCGCTTGTAATTCTTGCGGGACTTCTCGCCGGCTTGTTGCCGTTTACGCTCGAATTTTCCGGTTCCCTTATTATGGCTCTTTCATTCGCGGCTGTCTCTATAATAATTTTTAGGAGAAGCGATGCCGTAAGATTCATCCTCTCCGCGGCGGCCGGCATAATTTCATTCTTCCTGAGTTCTCTGGTTCCCATTGATGACTGCTCCAGAACTTTGCCCCCCGGTGACTGCGGGGCCGTGGTGGAATGTACTGTTTCAGATTCCTCATGTGTGGGAGCCAATGTTGAATGGATGAAAAACCCGCGTTACATCTATGCGGATTTGAAAAAATTCAAATATACTGAAAGCGACAAATGGCATGATGCGTCTGGTACTCTCTACGTCAGGCTTCCCGAGGATTTCAGAAATGTTTCATACAGTGATACTCTCTTACTGAGGGGATATTTCTCCGACATTGAAACCCCCGTTATCAGCGCCGGTTTTAATATGCAAAGGTTCCTGGAAACAAGGGGGATAAGAAAAACATTCTCTGCATTTGAAGGAGAAATAGCCAGACGCGGAAAGGGAATTAAATCAATTGTCAGCAGCCTGCGGGACTTCCTTCTTGAGAAGGTGTGTTCCAACGTAAAAAGCGATGAACATAAGAGGATACTGGCGGCGCTCGTCTTCGGCTGTAAACAGGGAATAGGCAAAGAGAATAAGGAAGAATTTATAAAAAGCGGCGTTATTCACGCGTTCACTGTGAGCGGGCTTCATATCGGAATCCTAGCGCTCATTCTCTACTGGATACTGAGGTTTGTCCCGTTCCGCGCACGCTATTTGCTTCTGCCGTTCCTAATATTTATCTACATATTTACAACGGGAATGCAACCGCCTGCGGTGAGGGCGTTCCTTGTTATATCACTATGGTGTTTCTTCCGGGCTTTTTTTTACTATACGCCGGTACTGAACAGTACGTTCCTGGCGGCGGCGTTGATACTTATTGTTTCGCCTTTATATATTCTTGACGCAGGGTTCCAGTATTCTTTTGTTATAACGATTTTTCTTATAATGGCCGGGCCTTCTATAATAATGTGGCAGAGATGCGCGACGGAGAAACTATCATGGATACCCTCGGAGAATGTTTCGAATAAAGATTACTTCTTCTATAGATTGTTGAAATATACTATCGGCGCTGTCCTGTTCTGTTCCGTGGCGTGGCTCGCAAGCAGCGGGATAACTCTTTACAATCAGGGGCTTTACATTCCAGGCTCAATACTTACTAACCTTTTCATGGGACCTTTCGTCTTTCTTATATTTATTGTGTCGATAATAAAACTGATGCTGGAGCCGTTGAGTATTTTTTCCGAAATACTCGGAAGCATGCTGGACTTTACAGTCGGGGTATTGATTGGGATATGTTCATCGGCCGCGCGGCTGTCCGCCGACGGGTCATTGCCGTCACCTTCATTTTGGATGCTTGGAGCATTCTATCTATTTCTGGCAGTGCTTGTTACTGCCAGGAAAGCTATTGCGATGACATTTGCGGCTGGAGCGGTTTTTCTGATGGTTTTTCTTTGGCACGCCGGCGCTGTTTTTTCCAAACCGTCGATTCTGGTAACCCACGGGGATGGTGCCGGGGTTTCAGTGCTTATCGCGGAACCGGAACTCGGGAGGGGAATTGTTTTTAATACTCCATCGTGGGGACTTTCCATGGAACTTTGCAACTATTTGAAAATAAAGGGAATAAGCCGCATAAACCGCATAATACTCCAGGAAGGCAGGAGCGAATTTAGTCACGGACTGGGACCTTTCATGAAGAGTTTGGAAATAGGTGCTGTCGTGCTGCCGTCAAACTACAAGAGAAGCCGGAGTGTCGCAAAAAATATAAGGGAGGTATCGAAGTCCGGCACGGAGATTTGCGCAATCAGCCCTGAGAATGGAAGCTGGATTTTCAAGACTGCGGGACTGAGGACGGAATGCTCTGAAAATTTATTGAAGTTTGAATACACGACTTCAGAGCTTAATTTAAGCGGTGAGATAAAGAACGATGGCCTGGGGCGCTCTGAGCTCATCATAAATAATAAAAAGGGTCAGCGGCGTTTCAGTTTTGTCAACGGCAGCGCCCGATGCTTTATGGAGATAGAATTAAATTGAAAATATGTCATGTAATAACTCGGATGATAGTAGGCGGCGCGCAGGAGAATACGCTTCTTACGATAGAGTCGCATTTGGCGAAGGGACATGAGGTTGTACTTGTCACAGGGCCTTCACCGGGGCCGGAGGGCGAGCTTCTCCGTAAGCGCGAAGTTCCTGATTTTGAGGTTGTCGTAAATCAGCACCTTGTAAGGGAGATAAATCCGTACCATGACTTGATGGCATACAGGACTCTTCTCAAATTTTTCAGAGAGCGTTCTTTTGATGTAGTCCATACTCATAGTTCAAAGGCCGGAATAATCGGACGTGCCGCGGCATGGAAAGCCGGAGTGCCTTTTGTCGCGCATACCGTTCACGGACAGGCGTTCCACTCCTACGAGAAGCCGTGGAAAAACTTTATTTATAAGGTTTCTGAAAAGTGGGCCGCGAAACGCTGTCACAGGATATACGCTGTAGCGCAGGCGATGATTGATCAATGCCTGAAGGCAGGGATTGCGCCTGAGTCAAAATACATGGTCGTCTACAGCGGTATGGACCTGGACTCATTTGTTGCCGCAAAAGCCGATTCTAATCTGAAAAAACAGCTCGGAATACCGGAAAATCGCAAAGTTATAGGAGCGATAGCAAGACTTTTTCCGTTAAAGGGTTACGAATTTTTCATTCCCGCTGCAGTGGAAATAGCAAAGAAATTTCCAGATACCCACTTTCTGGCGGTCGGTGATGGCCCGATGAGAGAGGAACTTGAAAAGCAAATCCGTACCTCTGGGCTTGAAGGCAGATTTTCGTTTGCTGGTCTAGTCGCGCCTGGCGAGATTCCGCGCTATACCGCAATTATGGACGTGCTGATGCATCTCTCACTTCGCGAGGGCCTTCCGCGTTCCGTAGTGCAGGCGCTCGCGGCAGGGAAACCGGCAATAGGCTTTGCCCTTGACGGAACTCCCGAGGCGATTATAAATGGAAAAACCGGCTTTACCGCTCCGGCTGAGGATTCGCATGCCGCGGCGGAGGCGGTGCTTAAGATACTTTCAGATGATACTCTTGCGGCGGAACTCGGGAAAAACGGAAGAATTCATGCGATTTCACGCTGGGATTGGAAAAATATGGGTGAAATACTTGAAAAAGACTACCGTGATGGTTTAAAGTAAGAGCGGCGGGGGCTTTAATTTTACTTAAAGGGGGGATAATGAACGATCACAGAAAAAAACTCTATTCCATAATAAGTTCGTACAAATCGCTTGCGGTCGCCTTTTCTGGCGGAGTAGACAGTACACTGCTTGCGAAAGTAAGCCTTGACATTCACGGGGACAATCTTGTCCTGATGCACGTGGCTTCCCCGTTCACACCAGCTCCCGAAAGCGATTTTGTAGAGAAGTGGGCAAAGGACAACAACGCCAGACTCGTAAACGTGGAACTTAACCCGCTGGACGATCCGCAAATAAGACTCAACTGCCACAGGCGTTGCTATTACTGCAAGAGGCTCATCATGGAGCACATTATAAAAGAAGCGTCAAAAATAGGGATCGTGGATGTCGCCGACGGCTCGAACCTTGACGACCTTAACGACTACCGTCCGGGGATGGAGGCCACTAAAGAACTCAACATCAAACGTCCGCTCATAGATGCCGGATTCACGAAGGAAATGATTAGAGAAATGGCAAAGGAGATGGGGCTTCCAAACTGGCATAAGCCCGCGTCGGCATGCCTCGCGTCCAGAATACCTTACGGCACCCATCTGGAGAAGGAAATCCTTGAAAAGATTGATTCGGCCGAAACGTTTCTTGCTGCGGACGGAATTCAGGGATCACGTGTAAGGGTAATAGAAAATTCACTGGCGAAAATAGAAGTAAATCCATCCTATTTCAGTCTCATCGTGTCTAATCATGAAAAAATTGTAAATTATTTTACGGGTCTTGGTTTCGAAGATATCCTCTTGGACCTCAAGGGATACCGTACCGGCGCCCTTAACGAAAAAGTGCTGAATAAAAAACCCTGATGTTATTTTCCGCTTGACAAAGCGCCATAATAGTGGTATTCTTATACCATAATACTAAAATAAGGTGGTCGGATGAGCAGTATCCTGAAAATATCCGAAGCGGTCTCGCTTGCCATCCATGCAGTCATAATAACAGCACTTCGTGACGGTGAAAGGGTTTCGACTTCCGAAATAGCCGAAGCAATAGATGCGTCGGGGGCGCACCTTTCAAAAGTAATGCAGCGTCTTGTGAAGGCCGGGCTTGTAAAGTCAAACAGGGGGCCGGGCGGAGGCTTTGTTCTTGCGGATAAGCCGTCAAAAATAAAACTTGTTGATATATACCTTGCGATAGAGGGCAGTTTTCCGCACAGCAACTGCTTATTCGAAAAGAAGATATGCGGAAAAAGCGAATGTTTTCTTGGCGGCTTTTTGAAAAAGATAAATACCGAATGTTCGGACTACTTTAAAAATACAACAATTGCTGATCTCATCAGTTCGGGGGGGAAATGAATACACTGAAAAGAAAAATAATTTTGATAGATAAAGAAAAATGCGATGGCTGCGGTAAATGTGTCAGCGCCTGCGCCGAGGGAGCGATACAGCTGGTAAACGGAAAGGCGCAGCTTGTAGGCGAAGTTTACTGCGACGGGCTCGGCGCATGCATAGGAAAATGCCCTAGAGACGCAATAAAAATCGAAGAGCGTGAAGCTCAGGCCTTTGATGAAGAGGCGGTTAAAAAACATCTTGGCGGAGTAAGAGGCCACTCTTGTCCCGGGAGCATGGCCTTCAGTCTCGGGAAGAATGAAAGTCCGCTAACTGACGCGGCTTATCCTTCGGCTCTGAGCCAGTGGCCGGTGCAGCTTCGTCTTGTGCCGGTACAGGCACCGTATTGGGACAAAGCCGACTTGCTGATAACTGCCGACTGCGTACCTTTCGCGTACGGCGATTTTCACCGCAAGTTTCTGAAAGGCAGAAAGGTCGTAACGGCATGCCCGAAGCTTGACGATTGCTCGACTTATGTCGAAAAACTTTCTCAAATACTCTTGCTCAACGATATAAGAAGTGTGACGGTGACACACATGGAAGTGCCGTGCTGTTCGGGAATCGTCAGGATGGCGCAAGAGTCCGTCTCCGCCAGCGGAAAGAATATGCCGCTTAATATTGTAAAAATAACTATTTCGGGTAAAACGGAGAAACGAGATGAAAAATAACAGGACTCTGGAAAAAGGAAAAGCGCAAAATCTTGCAGAACTGGCGGCTTATACAGAAGGAGGAGTAACCAGCAAGACTCTATCGACAAACAGCGGCGGCAGCATAACATTTTTCTCCTTTGATAAAGGACAGGCTTTGAGTGAGCATTCCGCACCGTTTGACGCTTTTCTACAGGTAATCGAGGGTAGTGCTGAAATAAGAATAGCTGGAGTTACAAATATTGTCAAAAGGGGGGAATTCATCATAATGCCTGAAAATGTACCGCATGCGGTCAATGCCATTGAAAAATTCAAAATGCTTTTGGTAATGCTCAAGGGCAATTAATTAAGATAAAACAAGAAAGAGGAGGGACAACAAGATGTTTTGTTACCAGTGTGAACAGACGGCAAAGGGGACAGGGTGCTGCAATTTTGGGGTCTGCGGGAAGGATCCGGAAACGGCGGTGCTGCAGGATCTTTTGATTTATTCGCTAAAGGGTATTTCGATGTATGCGGCATGTGCGGCGCTGCTGGGTGTGCAGGACGGGGAAATAGACAAATTCGTTACTGAGGGGCTTTTTACGACAGTCACGAATGTTAATTTCAATGCGGAGGATATTGCGTCAAGAATAAAAAGATCGGTCGGCGTCAGGGAAAAGGCAAAGGCGCTTTACGAAAAGGCGTGTGCGTCCAAGGCGTTGAAGCCTGAAGTCCTCGAAGGGATAGTTGACTTTGTTCCGGCAGGGGACGTTCATGGCATGGTTAGCCAAGGCGAGCTGGTCTCTGTCCAGAACAGCATAAATGACGTTGGCGAGGACATTACCGGACTGCGTCAGCTTGTTCTTCTGGGCTTGAAGGGTACGGCAGCTTATGCCGACCATGCGTTGGCACTCGGTCATGAACGTGCGGATGTTTTCGCATTTTTCCACAAGGCATTGAAATTTCTTGCCGAAGAGCCTGAAGAGGCGGGGGATTTGCTGACGATGGCGCTCGAAGTCGGCAGGGTGAATCTTGATGTAATGGAGCTTCTGGACAAAGCCAATACATCCGCCTACGGTAATCCTGTTCCGGTGCAAATAAGGATTACGCCTGTAAAAGGCAAAGCAATTCTGGTTTCAGGCCATGATCTGAAAGACCTTTACGAGCTTCTGAAACAGACCGAGGGCAAGGGCATAAACATCTATACCCATGGAGAAATGCTTCCGGCCCACGGCTATCCTGAACTTAAAAAGTTCAAACACCTTGTGGGCAACTATGGCGGCGCCTGGCAGGAACAGCGAAACGAGTTCGACCTCTTCCCTGGTGCGATACTCATGACGACCAACTGTATCCAGAAGCCGAAGGACTCCTACAAGGATAGGATATTCACATGCGGGTTGGTAAGCTGGCCCGGCGTGAAGCACCTTGAAAATAAAGACTTTTCACCATTGATAAATGCGGCCTTAAAATGCGAAGGATTCAAGGATGATGGTGAAGAAAAGTTTATTATGGGCGGCTTCGGCCATAATGCGGTATTAAGCGTGGCAGATAAAGTTGTAGAAGGAGTCAAGGCGGGTGCGATAAAGCACTTTTTCCTTATCGGCGGCTGCGACGGCGCGAAGACCGGACGCGATTACTATACGCGGTTTGCGGAAATGGTTCCGAAGGACTGTGTTATCCTGACCCTCGCATGCGGCAAATATCGGTTCAACAAGCTTGATTTCGGCACTATCGGCGGTATCCCGCGGCTTCTTGACATAGGCCAATGCAACGATGCCTATTCCGCGATAAAGATTGCCTCCGCGTTGGCGGGCGCCTTCAACTGTTCGCTGAACGAACTACCGCTTTCGATGATCATTTCCTGGTACGAACAGAAGGCCGTATGCATACTGCTGACTCTGCTTTATCTCGGCAAGAGAGATATAAGGCTTGGTCCGAGCCTTCCGGCGTTCATTACTCCGGCAATACTGAAAATCCTGGTGGATAAATTCAACATTATGCCGATAGCTGAACCGGAGGCTGACCTCAAAGCAATACTGAAGGGATAATAAATTTTATTTCCCAAGTTGCAGATTCTCCTTGTTAATGTATCGTTATTTTTCTTTTAACGTATATTAACAAGGAGTTATCATAAAATGGCTGTAGTTCTTCCATTCAACGGTCTTGTCCCTCCCGCGGATAAAGCCGCAAAAGTCGCGGCCGTCCCTTACGATGTAGTCAGTACCGAAGAAGCTGCGAAGCTTGCGGAAGGCAATATGCTGAGTTTTCTCAGGGTCTCACGCCCCGAAATCGAGCTGGATAAATCCATTGATGTACACGACGACAGCGTTTATGCAAAGGCCGGGGAAAACTTCAAGCGCCTCTGCAATGAAGCTCCGCTCACGCTCGACGCCGAAAAGCATCTTTATATCTACTCCCAGCAGATGGGCAAACATCTCCAGATTGGAATCGTCGGGGCTGTCTCTGTAGATGAATACGATAAAAACATTATAAAGAAGCACGAAAAGACCCGCAAGGACAAAGAGGACGACCGCACCCGCCACGTGATGACAACAAGATCACACACAGGACCAGCATTCCTTACATATAAAGACCTTCCTGAAATAGATGCGATAGTGGATTCGGAAGTTAAAAAATCACCGCTATTCGACGTTACTGCCGAAGACGGGATCAGGCATCTTGTATGGCGTGTCGACGCTGCGGCAAGTCTGACGCTTTCCGGTCTTTTTGAAAAAATCCCGTACACATATATCGCGGACGGACATCACCGCTCCGCCGCCGCGTCCCGCGCAGCCGCCGAATGCAAGAAGGCGAACCCCGCCCATACAGGCAAAGAGGACTATAACTTTTTTCTCGCCGTTATTTTCCCTGCGTCGCAGCTCAGCATCCTTCCTTACAACCGCTGTGTACATGATTTTAACAGCCTCGGCCCATGCGATTTTTTCGAGAAAATCAAAGAGAAGTTTTCCGTCAGCGAAACCTCAAACCCATCTCCTGAAAAGTCAGGCGAATTCTGTATGTACATAGATAAAAAATGGTATTTGCTCAAGCCCCGTTTCGATATTAAAACGCTTGGCGTCATCGAAAGGCTTGATGTAAGCGTACTTCAGGACAATATCCTCGCACCTCTTCTCGGAATAGATGATCCCCGCACAAGCAAAAGAATCGATTTTATCGGCGGAATCAGAGGTACGGGCGAACTCGAAATGCTCGTGAATACAGGAAAAGGAGCAGTAGCTTTCTCTATGTATCCGACAACCATGCAGCAACTCATGGATATTGCTGATGCCGGTGAAATAATGCCTCCTAAATCGACATGGTTCGAGCCGAAGCTGCGTGACGGTTTCGTAAGTCACAACTTCTAGCCAGTAGGCATAGCCCGGACTAAGTTAGTACCGTGCCCGTTCGCTTCTCTCACTGACGGTGCGGAAAATATGCTCTGATAAAATATAGAACTTTGAAATAAAGGAACTATATTACGCCTCAGGGAGATAATGTGCTATGCTTATAAGTGATGAAGAAAAGCTTAAAAAGCTTGAGAAGATAAGCGAACGGGTCAGGGATTCGGAACTTTCTTCTATAAGAAATGTTACATCGGGCATCGTCAAGATTATCAATGATTCCAAATCGAACGCGCGCGACCTCAAGGCAATAATCGAGATTGATCCCCCCCTCACCGCCAAAGTTCTCAGGACCGCCAACTCGGCCTATTACTACTCCAGACGGCAGATAAGCGATATTGAAGAAGCTGTCATCTGGATCGGTTTCGATAATCTGAAGGAAATAGCGCTTAGCCAGAAGGTCTGCGAAATATTCCAGAAAAATGATGATTTCATGGAGTACTCCAGAACGAGGCTATGGAAACACTGCATAGCGGTAGGTCTGCTCGCAAAAATGATCTATAGAATGGAATTCGGCGAAAGCGGAGAAAATATCTACGCGGCAGGACTGCTTCATGACATCGGAATAATCGTGGAGGACCAATTTTACGAAGAAGAGTTTAAACAAGTACTTCACGATTATCAGATCGATAAAAGCACCCTTCATACGGCGGAATCCAAGTTCTGGGGCTATGACCACGCCGATATAGGACAGGCGGTCGCTTCATCGTGGCAGTTGCCGGAAGACCTTATGATAAGCATCGGCTTTCATCACAACTTTGAAGAGGTGCCCCCTGATTACATGAGGATGGCGACAACACTGGCGCTTGCCGATAATCTCTGTCACGAGAGCGGCTTCGGGTACAGAAAGTTTTTCGTGCAGAAGGGCCTCACCCGCAGACTCCTGGACATCCTCGAAATAAAGAAGTACGCAATGGACATGATAATGGACGGCATGAAAAAAGAAATCAAGCGAATGGAAGGCCAGGGAATTCTCTGACATGGAACAAAAGAAAGAAGACGAAATAGAAAAGCTTGGGGAAAAGATTCTTCACCTCGAGACACGCGTCAAACACCTCAGCAACGAACTTTCCATCACCAAAAACGAATACGAACGTACCGCAAATAATTATTTCGAGATATACTCGAACATGGGGAAAAAAGTGGATGATCAGACGGAGCTGCTCCAGACCGTCCTCGACAATATCCCCGCCTACGTATATTGGAAGGATATCAATCAGAAATACATGGGCTGTAACAGGAACTTCGCGAAGGCAATGAATCTTTCAACCCCTTCTGTCATCGTCGGAAAAACTGATGCACAGATATACTCGCCCGAAGAAGCCCGAAAAATCTCACTTGAGGATACTTCTGTAATTGAGCGTAAAATGACCGAATTCCACGAGGTAAGACACCACAAGACACCGTCCGGTAAAGAAATGTGGATGGACATCATAAAAGTCCCGATACACGACTCAGAGGACAAGGTGATAGGAATGCTCTCCGTCTATGAAGACATCAGCGAGCGCGTACGTGCGGAAAAAGAGCAGAAGAAGCTTGAGGAAAACATGAGACAGTCGCAAAAACTGCAGAGCCTGGGCGTCCTCGCGGGCGGTATCGCGCATGACTTCAACAATATACTGACCCCCATAATAGGTTACACCGAAATGGCAAGAGAGGATATCGCTGAACCGGATAAACTCGACTTCTATCTTCAACGCATAGAGCAGGGAAGTTTAAGAGCCAAAGAGCTTGTTCGCCAGATACTTACATTCAGCAGGCACAGCTCATCAAAAAAAGAACCTCTCTCAATAAACGCCGTTATCTCAGAGGCAGTAAAACTCATAAGAGCCACGCTGCCGACTACAATAGAAATAAAGCAGAACATAAATTCAGTGTCCGGAATAATACTCGGAGATCCGACCCAGATACACCAGGTTATCATAAACCTCTGCACCAATGCGGCCCAATCCATGAAAGACAATAAAGGAACAATAGGAATATCCCTTTCCAGGATTCATATCAGTATAAATTCTGATGAGATCAGGCCCGATAAATACATATCTCTGAAAGTGCGTGACAACGGATCCGGAATGCCGCCCGAAATAATCGAGAGGATTTTCGAGCCGTTCTTCACAACAAAGGAAGTCGGGCAAGGTACGGGAATGGGGCTTTCCGTCGTGCATGGAATAGTCAAGGGCCTTGACGGTTATATAAGGGTCAGCAGCAGCCCCCAGAAGGGTACGGAATTCAATATACTGATCCCCGAACATAAAGAGACATTCGCCGTGCCAGCTTCCCGCGAAAAATCCCCTCCTCCCGCAGGAAAAGGTCAAAAAATCCTCCTCGTCGATGACGAACCTATCGTTCTCGAAGCCCTTGAGAGAACCATAAAGTCATTAAATTACAATGTAGTAGCCTGCGCCGCCCCCTCTCTGGCCGTGGAATTATTTAAAGAGTCACCTTCAAGCTTCGACCTCCTTTTTACCGACCTTACCATGCCCGGAATGACGGGAATAGTGCTTGCCGAGGAAATCCTGAGGGTAAGGTCAGATATCCCGGTAATCCTATGCTCAGGACAGGGAGACGGCGTCGACAAAAAAAGCCGGGGGACAATAAGCGCCATGATATCAAAGCCGGCTGACAGAGGAACCATAGCCGAAACAATTTACGAATTACTCAAAAATAGTGGAAAGGACTTACAATAATGCCAAAGCTGCTTATCATCGACGACGAAGAGGATATCAGGGAAATGCTCCAGATAATGTTCACGCGCGCAGGCTACGAGGCTGTTACCGCATCAAATGGCGCAGAAGCCGCCAGGCTCCTTGAGGCTGGAGTAAAGATAGACCTTATAATAACCGACGTTGTCATGCCGGAAGTTGACGGCATTGCCACAATTATCGAATCAAAGAAGAAATGCCCGGAAATGAAAATAATAGCCATTTCGGGAGGGGGCGTTATTCCACCTGAAACTTATCTTGAAATGGCTGAGAAACTCGGAGCTTCCAGAACATTTACGAAGCCGCTCCAGATAAAGGAAGTTCTCAACGCGGTAAAAGAACTTCTGGCTCGTTAAAATTCCTCTATCTATTCGAGACACGACTTTACGATAAAGGCGTGGTCCTAATAGAATTCCTTTTCATGTTTTTTTTACCCTGCTGCAAAAATCGATTGAGGGCATTGGTGAACTTTTCCTTGTCCTTGGGAGAGAACGGAGGGGAGCCGCCCGTAACTTCGCCAATGGTCCGCAATTCACTCATGAGCTCACGCATCGCCATCGCATTTTTGATATTGTCCGGTGTAAATGTGTTTCCGTGCGGATTAAAGACCTTCGCTTTCTTAGTGATGGCCCTGTCCGCCAGGGGAATATCGGCTGTTATCACAAGATCGTCGGCTTCGACATTTTCAACAATCCAGTCGTCCGCCCCGTCAAAGGCGCCTCCCGCTGCGACCCCGCGCACAAAAGCAGTCTGCACCACAAACGGCATACGCGCGGCCACCAGCAAGCATTCGACCTTTTCCCGCTCCGCCACCTTGCAAAGCACTTCTTTCAACACCTTGGGCAAGGCATCCGCATCAACATAAATTTTCATTCATGACCATCCTGAAATCTGGGTGAAGTTAAACGGAGAACAAAGGGACAAGATAGCCAAAAGCCTGGAAATGACAAGGGAAAAAGGCAAAATATACATCTTTAAAAACAAATAAAGTAATGCGTCAGTGGGATTTTTGAATTCAAAATAAGTGTTTTGGGCAACGTTTAAGCGGCAGATTTGCCTTCTTCTGTCGTTTTCGGGATAAGCAGATGGGAAATGTCGGCGGATTTATCCTGAGCAAAAATATCAAGGACTTCTTCCATGAATTCAGCCGGATCACGCCCTTTGCATTTTGCCGTATGCA
>Ga0154591_1042_pt1 | contig 40724 bp, 38 predicted proteins | sample RifGroF2_FD_116020 | JGI IMG/M metagenome (GOLD analysis project Ga0154591, IMG submission 116020) | Lentisphaerae bacterium GWF2_45_14
TGATTCCGCCGGCACTCAATCACAAAAGCGGGGATGACCCCAGTGTAAATGTCGAGTGTCTCCAGTACACCTTGTTGTTGAGCTTTCCCCAGACAACAACGTACTATAGCTCCTGATTAACGATTAATTCAATCAATGCGGGATTCGCTTGACAAATATCATACCATCACAAAATTATAAACAGAGCCTATCAGAAATGTCACCAATGCCCTTTTTCAGCGTCGCCTATATAACATCAACATTATTTTTTCAGAATCACCGTTTTCTATGTTTTTTATGAGATTAAATCCATTATCTGATAGGGCTGTTATTTTCCCGGAAGAGCCAGGACATGCAGCCCAAAGACAAGAGTCATTTCCGTTATGCCACTGTTTTAATGTATCCCTGACTATTTCACCTGCAAAAGATTCATAAGACGGGTGAATTTCATAATCAAAAAAGACAGTCGATTTATCCGGTAATGGAGACAGGCAAAAGCTCCACCCCACACAGTGTCCATTCTCAGTAAGCACGACAAATATTTGTCCACGACCATCTTCCTGTTTAAAAAGCGCATCCTGATAACTTGTGATTGCACTTGCGGCAAAACGGCGTAAAGAGGCCATTTTGCCCAACGGCGGTACTCCTTTCAGAAAATAGTCGTTCTCAAGTTGATGCATTGTAACACCAGAGTTATTGAAAATAGCGTAAAAGGCGTCTTGATAATCTTTTACAGACGTTGGGTTGAAGCGCTGTAGAGCCGCTATCTTTTTGATTTCTAAAGTAAACATGAGAAGGCAGTCGATCTCATGTCGATATTCCATGCTTCCAGGCACAACCCGTAAGGCTGAAGTAGATTCATAATATTGTTCGGTCAAGTCGTTGAAATCGTCGGGATATCCGGAGCCGGGGCTGTAGAGGCGGGGACTGCCCGGATAAATCTGGTGAAAACCGGAAGGCTGGTAAAGTTCCGCTATCTGTGGAGCGGCACATGTACACAAAGCCCCAATTACTGGACTTGATCTAAAATCTTCATAGAGATATTTCATAAGAATCCTGGTTATTCCCAGTCCCCGGAAATCTGGATCAACATAAACATGTCCGAAATTGGCGACAGGATTATCATGATGCCCCCAACCATACCAGACTTGCCCTGCAATTCTGCCGTCTATTTCGCCGGTGAAGTAACGGTCAACTGAACAATCGGCGTATTTCCCATCGGATCTGGCGCCTACACTTCGTGTATTTTCATCATTCAAATAGCGCATGAAGTGTTTGAATCCATCCGCATATTCCTGTTCGGGCGGGGTGAAGCGACGGATGGACATTTTTCGCCCGTCCTTTAATCCTACGATATCTAAAGTCTCCAGCATTTCGTTCATATTCCTTATATTACAAATCAGAATTTGAATTTTCTTCCCTCATCAAGCATGATCAGATAATTCGACAGCGGTACATATTGGGCTATGGAATTTCCTGAACCAAGGCAGTATCCTCCTCCCACCAGGCATATCTCAAGAATTTCCCTTACCTTCTTTCTCAAGGCCGCTTCATCCGAACGGCAGAGAAAATCCACGTCCATTCCTCCTAACAAAGCGAGCCTGTCACCATAGATTTTTTTCATCTCCGTCACCGGCATTATTGCATCTTCAAAAGAATGTTTTGCATCAACTTTTACACTATCAATCAGATCATCCATTATTTCCGACAAATTCCCGCAGGCGTGCAGGAAATACAATTTATCGTTATCATGCGCGACTTGCGCCAACGCCTGATGCATCGGTAAAATGTTATCTCTTATAAAATCAGGAGGAAAAAATGTCTGGGTCCTGAATCCCATGTCATCACTACCAAACACAACACCGACACAAGAGTATTGACAGACTATACGTACATAATCAAGGAATATTCCTAGAAGTTTTCCCATTACGGCTTTCATGAGAGGAAGATTATCGTACATCATGTAAAGCATATCCTCATAACCTAAAAGCATCTTATACAGCCCTATGGGAGCCATGGCAAAACACTTCATATTATCTGGAAGTTCCTTCTGTAGCCAATCGAGAGGAGACATATCCAGATCCGATACTTCAGGCCACGGATACTGTTCAAAATCATTCCATGTTTTAATCGGACCGCCCGCAAACACATCTTCCGATACGGCTGCAATGTTTTTCCTGCTGTTGATTTCCTGCGGAAAACAGGGGAATTCAGAATAGTTAAGCATATCATAACCAAGAAATTTTTGTAGAGCAATTTCTTTTTCGTAGTAGGAAAAGGGATGTTTGTCGTCAAATTTTTCATGAAACCCCAAACGCCTGGCAAGTTCTTCTTTTATTGGACGGTCGAGGTAGAATTCAAAAAAATGTACCCTTTTCGGTGTTCCTTTCCGTTGAATACAATCCCTGAACGCTGCAAAATCTACTTGAATAGGCTGCAGTTTAAATACATCCATATTTATCTCTCCCTGCTTTGAAAATCATTACATTATTTCATCGTGGAATTACTGGCAGAATAAGTTTCGACAGATATTTAACAGCGTGATATACTGACTGAGTGGCGGTTTTCATTTTCTTCCCTGTTTCGACCGGTTCGCCCGTGTTCAGATTCCTTGTATAAGCGGGAAATGAAGCGCTGGATATTTCGAGCCTTATCCTGTGTCCCGCCTTGAATAGGTTAGCCGTAACGCCGACTTCCAAACGGATACAATATACTTTATCAGTAATCATAAATACTTCTTTGTCAAGTCCTTCTCTGAATCTTGCCCTTACGATTCCCTCACATAAGTTAATTGATCTCCCATCAGGATATACATCACAAAATTTCGCAAAGAAATCAGTATCCACCGACGTCGAGCTCACATACAAATCAAGATTAATGAACCCGCTTACTTCTAAAGGCCTGGATAATTTATCGCTTGTATAAACCAGTACGTCATCGCGCCTCTCAACCGGACGCTGGTCTTCGGGCATTCCATTAAGAAGTTCCGGATTAAGTGCCGGGGCGGGATCGGCAGGATTGTAAACGAACATATCTTTCTCTGATTCCGACTGTTTTTCCCAGGAAAGTTTACCATCGCCGAACATGCTGTTCGCACGGCCGCCGCTTGCAAGATACATATCACGGTATTCTGTCCTCTGAAGAGGCCATTCGTTTTCCTCCCGCCAAATATTTTCTCCCATTATGAATATATAAACAGGAGTTTCCCAACCCGTAGCGTTATTTTCCTTCTTAAAATACTTTGCCAGCCATTTCTCCTGCGCTTCCTTTGTGTCAAACAATCTTCCTTTTCCAAAATCCACAGCACCGAGTATGGACGATGAAATATCAAAAGTAGAATGATTCCACGGCCCCATAATCAACCTGGAAGCCCGTTTAATTTTTTCATTTCCATATTTTTTAATTCCCATATAATTCCTGATGCATCCGGCGGCAAAAAGATCATACCATCCGCCGATGATAAGAACAGGTACTTTAATCTTATCATAGTACTCTTCAACACTCAGTTTCCGCCAGTGATTATCATAAGTAGGATGGGAAAGCCATTCCTGAAAAGCCGGAATGTCGCATCCGGCAGATTTATCCATATTTTTCAGCGGCAGTGTCCTCATAATAGCCTCGTTGTCGAACTGGATACCCAGTGCCTGGTTGGTTCTGCCACTGATGCTTCTTGGCCAATGTACGCCGACTGAATTTAAAATCCCGTTTGAATAAAAAGTATCTTTGAATAAATTACTTCCTATGACGGCCGGAGATATTACTTTTAATTCAGGAATAGCGGTTTTAGCCACTTCCCACTGTACACTGCCATGATAAGACCCGGCTATCATGGCTACAGCTTTATTCAAGCACCATGGTTGTTCCACAATCCATTTTATCGTATCATAACCGTCATTACTTTCGTTTACATAAGGAACGAAAATCCCATCGGAATCGCCTCTTCCCCTGACATCCTGAGTTATGACGCAGTATCCTTTTTCAACATAATACTTTGCATAATTTATCCTAGTCTCAGACCTGCTGTCATACGGGGTTCTTACCAGTAGAACAGGATACGGCGGCTCCGTATCTGGCATATAAATATCGGATGAAAGTTCCACGCCATCCCGCATTCGAGTTTTTTTATTCAACAAATATCTCATTTACGCGTCCCCTTCTGATATAAGGATTACTTTTTTTATGGCAAATTATATTTTTGTCGTTTCGCTTTCTGTATCTTCGCACAGAAATATTAACGTATCAGGCCCTGAAGTAGTTATATCGATTTTATTGGAATTGAAATATTCTTGACGAGAAAATAACTCAGTTATTTTGCCATATGCTTTGGGAAAATTCATATGGAGGGTTTCCGCAATTCCTGTATGTACTGCTACTAAACGGTTGTTCGCATAAACGGGACGCAGTTCTGAACAATATATATGGCATCCGGCGTCACCGGCAATTTCCCGTAAATCCTCCGCTTTCAATGCTTCGGGATCGTGAATATAAATAGAGTTCCATTCTCCCATATCGCTCCTGTTCACACCCGGAGTTCCGAATGGAGTACCACATATTTTTTCAACATTCTCAGGCTCCCATTTCCCTTCATTAATAATGCCTGGTCCGTATGCCCATATTATTCTGCGTTGTTTGTTCAGAACATATTTTTCAAGAATCTCCTGTTTTACTTCTGGCAATTCAAAAGGATGACAGAATATAATCATCTTAAAGCGATTCAAATCCATGAGAAGCAAGTCGTTAAAAGAACAAATCAGATGCGGGGCTCCGATGTGGTTGAGCAGCAGTCTGAAAGGCCGGTGAAAACGGTGCGCGTTAGGATGCATGTCGTTTATATAATATACGTTGCCGGGATTGACAACCATCAATATTTCGCTGACTTCGGCGCTTGCGTGAGAGGTCTGCTCGTCCCAAATGCGCTTGACAAGTTTGAACGTATCCATGGCCGCGTCGGATTCCCAGAAACCTCCCCACATATCAAAGTACCAGAGCGATGTCCTGTTAATAAGACTGTGTGCCATTTCCCGTTTGATCCCGGCTACGACAGACGTATCATCCGGCCAGTTTAGCCATGCTCCGCTGCTTGGAATTGTAGAAAAGCGCCCTATTTTCCGGTTTGCCGTATAGGTTTTGCAATCCACCGAATTCAGCATTTGTTTGCCGTGCAGATGAATTGTTCCAACGGCGGTCTGGCTGCCGCTGCCACCTCCCGTTTCCCGGTCGCAATACGAAATTGGCGCCACAAAAAAATCCGGATACGGCGATTCACACAGTTTCTCATAAGCCAGATGTCCGGACGAGGCAAGCATATATTCTCCGACTTCTGTAATATAACCATACACTGTTCCCAGTTCTGCAATAGGACGTATGACTTCGCGTGCCTTCTTTAAAAATAACTCTATTGTTTCGGCGATCTGTTCGTTGCAAAACTGCCAGTAGTCCAGCGCTTTCCGATCCGTTTCCGGGACACGAAAAAGTCCACCCGCGTCGGGCTTGCACGCTTTGTCAAGGTCCGATTCGTCAAATCCAGCCCAATAACCGAATGAGTTGGAAGGCGTTGAAAAATCAAATCCGTATCTTCCGTATTCTCTGATAGAACGCGGCGGAATATCTCTGGGTACGGGTTTGCCTTTGTCCGCCATCCAGCGTTGATAAGCGGCAAGACGGTATGGACTTTCTTCACCGCGACACCGGTCATGCCATTCCGTCCCTCCGCCGCAACTAATTACATACGCGACTATATTTTTGCTGTAATTATTTTCAGCATGGCTCAACAGCGCCTGCATGTAGGCGATGGTATCCCGGCGCCAGAGTTCGCTCGGCGTTATTTTGCCCAGGTCATAATACGAATCATATCTTGCGTTGAAAGCTCCCAGATATCTGGTCCACCAATGCGGAGTGTTCAGATCTATATAGCAAATTAGACGCGCATCTGGAATTACTGCAAGAATATCGCCGATCTGCCTGTCGAATACATCTAATTCATAAGTATTTTTCCATACCCAGACGGGAGGATATTTCGTGGATGCTTCACCTAATGAATTCGCGGTATTAGAGACCATGAACGTAAAGGTGTCTATTCCATTTTTACGGAATTTTTTCATAGTTTCAAGTTCCGGATAAAACGAACGATATCCAAAATCCCAGTTTTTTTCTTTTCCCATTTGATACACCTTTTTTAACCCCTGTTTTTCTTCAATCTACGTATAGTATATTCGGCAGGAGACGCTTTAGTGTTAGTGCTGTCACCGGAAAAAGTATCTATCTCTTCCAGTGATATGAAAAGTTCAAGACACGCTTCATTGTATGGCAGTCCGCACTGATCCGCTATAATCCGGATACAGCGGTCAATCAGTTTTTTATTAGAAATATCTAGGCAGTTCATCCAGTTCCCCGTCACTTTTTCCATTCTTGCCATTGTCCCGGTAGATATTATATTAAGAACCAGCTTCATCGCAAGATGTTCAAATAAACGCAATGGGGATTTAACCCCTTTATATGGTATAAAAAAGTCGGCATTTTCGCCTTCTTTTCCTATAACCATGCTGACTGAATTTCGAAATGCCCTGCGAATATCCCGGAATTCTTTCCCAGGCATTCTGTCGCCTATCCATACCGCGGCATTGTGTTCCGGCTTGCATCTTTCCGGATCAGCTTCTTTTCCTATACGGAATTTCATCAATTCTTCCGCATTGATCTGGGGAATACCGGCTTTTATCAAAGGGGAGATTCCCATTCTTTCGTAATCATCATGCTTCCAGTTCAGACAACGCGGATTACGTAAAAAGCAGGAACGCCATGCCTCTTCTGTCGGAAACTTCGGATTTTTCACAAATGACCATGATTGGGAAGAAATGAAATCATCGTATTTGCGAAACGGAGGGAGCATAAAAGTCGGAGAACGTTCCGTGGTATCTGTCAGAATATCCAGTAAAAAATCGTCTGCAAAATAAGTCACTAGTCCGTTTTTCCGGTAAAGAGATTCTTCAAGTCTTATATAAGATGAAATAGACTCAATGCTGCATTCCTGACTCAATGAATCCACAAGATGCCTGAATGTTTCCGCATAGTTTATTGGACAATTCCATAAGATTTCTTCAGGAACGGAACTCCCTGTCCGTTCCCGAATTATATGCCTTATTGCCTCTTCCAGCGCAGCTCCGGCAATTAATTGCTCCAGAGTTGTCGCCTGCATTCTTGTTGAACCGCTGAGAGCCATTGCCCCGCAAGGCATGTCGAGAACTGTGACATGCGGGTTTTCAAATGCTTTCTTTGATCTTTCCAGACGTGATGCCGGAATTTCCTTTTTAACACAGATCAAAAGAAAAACATCAGCGCCGCGCTGGGCCGCCTCCATGACGGTTCCTAGTATGGACGTTGTTTCTCCCGTAGCCGTTATAGCAATAAGTGTATCCCCGTTTTTTATCTGCGACTCTATGACCTGCTCTCTGCCAATAACATCATAGTCTTCAAAAAACTCAACAGAGCGAATCAGCGCATAATCGCCTCCTGTCATAATACTGCTGACTGATTCAGATAAATCTGAAACTTTTTCGTAAGTATTCGGGCAGTTTGTCTGCAAATGCCTGAAATAATTCCGGTACGCCGCTTCCAGCATAATACTCAGGCGTCCGGTTGCGCCGCAACCGGAAAATATAATCCGTTTTCTTTGAGAGAGAGAACTATACATTGCCTCTGCCATTTGCGTAAAGCGTATGTCGGAAAGGCTTTTTCCCATAACTTCGAGCAACTCGCGGTCAACGTCCAACAGCATGGATACTCCGTCCTGAATAGAATTTGCAAACGTTCGATCCATATGGACGGTTCTGGGATTAGCGCCTTCAACAGGCAGAAATCCCAGATGATACTGCGTTTCATTCCTGATAAAATTCTCGGCTTTTGCCATAGCCGTTTGTGTTCTCATATTTAATATTCCTGTTTTTTAAGAATTTAGCTGGAATAGAAATGTGTCGGGACCATTGCTCTGTACCTGAACAGATGCGGTATCCTGATACTTTTTACCGGAGAAAAGTTCTGTTATCGCGCTATATTTTTGGATAAAGTTTATATTCAGGATTTCCGCTGTTCCTGTATGGACTGCGACCAAACGGTTGTTTGCGAATATCGGCCGTAATCCGGAACAGTAAGCGTGGCATCCTGCGGTATCCGCAATTTTCCGCATACTTTCGCCGGTCAATATATCAGGATCATGCACATAGACGGAATTCCATCCGTGCATTTTTACTGAATTTATTCCTTCCATTCCGAACGGCGTACCGCAGATTTTTTCAACATTTCCGCTATCCCATTTTCCATCATTGATAATTCCCGGCCCGTAAAGCCAGACAATAGTACGATTATTGTTCAATACCAATCGATCCAGTATCTTTCTGTGTTTCGGGCTTATCTCGAAAGGATGGCAGAATATAATAAGTTTAAAGCGTTCCATTTCAAGCTGTTCCAGATCTCCGAAAGAACAGGCTGTATAAGGCATACCCGCAATGCTGAGTGCCTCTTGAGGTTTCTTTTTGAAATTGCCGCAGCGCGCGTCCATATCATTAAGAAAATACATATTGTCTGGGTCGACAACCATAAGTATTTCACTCACATCATGCGCCGGATATTTACTCTGCTCATTCCATATTGCCTTGAGCTGTTTCAACGTGGCAAAAACTTTTTCCCCTTTATAAAAACCACCCCACATGTCAAACCACCATAATGAGTCGCCGTTGATCAGGCAGAATGCAGTTTCCCTCTTCATTCCGGCAATAATTTCCTGATCATTTTTCCAGATACCGTCTGTGGCCATGCAAAATTTCTTGGATAATTCTTTTGAATCGGTAGAATCTTTCCATTCCATTTTTTCCGCATTGTTTTTCAATGGATCAGGCAGTTCTACGAAATCGGCAAGTCTGTGATTGGATGTATAGGTCCTCTGATCCATTTCCTGAAGCATCCTCTTGCCTCTTAACGTAATACTTTCCCTTATCGTCATGCTGGTGCTTCCGCGCCCCACTCCCCGCCCGCTGTAACTGACAGGAGCCATTATGAAATCTATGTCCGACGAATCCAGCAGATTTTCGTAATCCAAATGCCCGGTGGAAACTGCTGTCCAATATCCGCCTGTATATCCGAAAAACATGCCAAGTTCAATTTCGGGGCGAATGACTTTCCTTGCCTTTTTCAGATAGTACAAAGCGGTATCTACGTTAAGTTCGTTGCAGAAGCGCCAATAGTCCAATGCTTCCTGATTTTTCTCCGGTGTGCGGAAAAGGCCGGCTCCGTCCGGAAAAAGCTTACCGTAACAACCTGTCGGATCAATTCCATTGTAATAGGATAAAGGATCAATATAGGTTTTGTCGAAGTCATAGGAGCCGGAATCCCTGGCTGTTCTGGGCGGAATATCCGCTGCAGCTTTTCCGTGTTCAATCTGCCATTTTTGGTAAGCCGCCAGACGATAGATACTCTCCTCCCCGCGGCTCCGGTCATGCCATTCGGTGGCGCCACCGCATCCGAGTATGTAAGATATGAGATGTCCTGAGTAATTTTTTTCGGCGTGCCGAACTAATGTCTGCATGTAGTCGGATGTGTCGCGGCGCCATGTTTCACTTGCTGAAATCTTCCCTAATTCATAAAAAGAATCATACCTTACACCGAACGCACCCAGGTAACGCGTCCACCATTGAGGAGTATTCAAATCGATCATGCACATCAGCTTCGCATCAGGAATTGCTTTCAGAATATCCTCAACCTGATTGTCGAACGCGTCCAGATCATAGACATTGTTCCATTTCCATACGGGAGGATATTTAGTATATGGCAGTCCCAGAGAATTTGCCGTATTTGATACCATGAACATGAAAGTATCGACTCCGCATTCCCGGAATTTTTTCATGGTTTCAAGTTCCGGCCAGAATGAACGATATGCAAAATAATGATTCTTTTCAGCATTCATTTTTTATTCCTTATTCTACGAGTTTCATTTTGCCGAAGGCGCTCGTATCGTTATGGTTCGCTCTATAATTAGTGTTCCAGCGATAAGTTCTTTTTAAAATCTCATTCCCGTAATAGCATTTACGGTTACGCGCAATATTTCCGCTGAATTCAAAATTAGAAACGGGGGTTATTCCCAGTTCCCGGAATGGAAGAAATATTTCACACGACCAATATTTATTTTTATTATCCATATATGAAGCCACCTGTATTTTATCGAAATTAAAAGATTTGTCATTCCCGACTGAGTCATAACAGGCCCCAAGGCAATTTACTATTACCTGGAAATAAGGTTGATCATTCCGGCATTGCAGGAACAATTCAATGGATTCATCATCATATATTCTGTCATCGCGTTCTTTAAAATCGGCGACGGATTTGAATTCCTCATAGTTGACGAAACCAAATGTTATTCCCTCATCCGTCCATACAGCTTTTACATATCCTGCGGGCTGTTCAGAAAGTTTTTGCATTTCGAGAGCATTTTTTAAATAATACTTTTCGCTCCGCCCCCAACTGCGGTCGTTAAGTTTTCCGTCTATAATGGGATTTTCACCAACCTTTTTAATCAGCATTTCGGGTATATTATTGCTGTAGAATCGCGTGGACTCATCAAGAAATTTTCTTAACGCTGTGCCGAAAAAGTCGATCCGCTTTTGAACCAGAATATTCCCGGCTGCAAGTTTCTCCGCTTTATCCAATAATTCTTCAAGTTCTTTAGCCTGTTTTTCCGGCATGGTTTCTGCATTAATCTGACTGCTTTTCACATTGTGATCTTTTATTTTCTCTTTCCATTCGATCTTTTCCCAGCGCACCGTCAGAATGTCCATAATTTTTTTCATGACCGGTGCCGACGGGCCGTACATCAACGTACAATACTCATCGAGCGCCGCATCCACATCGTAATCGGCATTCCACATTAATCGATACCAGCAGTACATGGTCGGATGACTATATGCCCATTCCCCCCCTGGGGTCATGTCCGTTGACGAACGCTTCAGCCCTTGCGAAAGGTGTCCGTCGACAAAAGAACCTATCAATTTTCCGCGGTTTTTCAGGTAAAAATCTTTTATTATATGAGGATATTGGAATGGCAGAAAAGTATTCTCGGCAGGCCAGCACAAATATTCCCATATTATGACTTTATTATTTCCGACGGCCTTCGACCAGTCATTTATGGCACGCGTACTGTATTCCATCACATGCGGTTCCTTGTGGTTTGCTGTTCCATAGGTAAGGCATATAAAGGGAACAACATTTTCAGGCAGTTTCATATTTTCAGGACAAGTAAGATAATTGAGATAAGGTAAAAAAAGAACCTTTTTCCCCTGCCATTTAGCCTTTATTTTTTCCGCAAACATGCCAGTAAACTTTGCCAGAATTTCAGTAGCCTGCCCGTTAGAACCCAAATCGTCACGCCATAACTTGCTGCAATATTCGCAATTACAAGCTACGGGTTTATCGGGTGGGCTTACGACAATTCTGCCTGACGTCGGTTCACACCATGGTCTTTTGCTTCGCGGCGAGATATAGGGATTTTGGTTTCCGTTTTCATAAAACTGCACAAGATCATCAAACATGAGATCAATAGTTTTCGGATTTCCATAACAGGGAAAATCTTTATCCCTTTTTCCGGTCTTCGAAAGTTCAAAACATCCAGGAGCTGCATCAATATGTATGCCGAAATCAGCAGGCGAATGGCAGCCGAATTCTATATATGACGAATCTCCAGCCCTGAAATAAGAACTGAATGTTTTGAGCCCTGCTGCATTGCTTTTCACATCATCATGCATTCCGACTGCCATCCAATGCGCACCACTTCGCTTAGCGAATTCAGGCCAATCAGAGTATTTGCAGGCAGGGATGATAAGGTCTTCAGATGGAGGAATTACCGTTCCTAATTCGCCGGGATAATACCAGCGGATACCGCAGAATCGTTCAAGAAAATCATATACTCCGAACAATGTTCCCTGGGCCGCTGATTCTCCAATGTTGTAAATGCCTCCGCCGAGATTGAAATTTTCATCTTTGCCCGGCATTCGTCCCGCAATTGCCAGGCCGTCGGGAAATGTCTGAACTACGAATCCTTCCAGCGGCAGATCTTTTGTCGATATTCCCCGTTCGAAAGTCAATGGGCTTTCTCCTATAAGGATTATTTTCTTCCCTTTTTCTATTTGTGTGCCTGATGTCTGAATTGTCAATTCAGCGCCGGTAACCGCCTTGATATATTTTACGAGTTCCGCAGCGGCTTTTCTGTTTATTTCATAAATTTTAGCCTGATATTTATCGTTTTTTCCCAACGGGGCTTGAATAATTACAACAGCTTCAGATTTTCCGTTTTTAACAAGTGTTAATGCTTCGTGTACCGGAGCTTGAAGCCTTGTCACTTTATTCAGAGTCGGGTTATCCAGTTTATCTCCATTACAGGCAGTTATCAGGACACATGATGATATGACAGATGCAATGTAATTCATTTTTTTACTCATATTTCACCTTTTTTAAAATTTTTATTATCATTTGTCAAGCGCATAGTAAGGGTTTCCGCTTATCCATGGAGTATATTGTGGCTTAACGCTTTCACCGTGTCCATCAAGATATAAAGCATTCAACTTTTTATCATGAAAACGGAAAATATATTGATTGTTAAAATCAGGATCATGATCCCACATCAATGCGGCTCCGGGATAGTTGTCCAGACGAACACGTTTATATTGCGAAAAGGTTTTAAGATATAAGCCGCCACAATATCTGTATGTTGTACAGATTGTCCAATAGGTTGCACCCAGTGTCGAATGAACAAATGTGACAACGCCAGTAGGACACAAAAAAGTAGCATTTGATTTCAGATATTCATTTTTCAGGAGGGAACCTATGGCAACGCAGTTGCCATAATCGGTTGTGGAATAAGATGATCTGTATCTGTTAGCGGCTCCTGCATAATCAAGATTGGAAAAGGGATCTTGGGTGGGAGCATTATAATTTGCCGACGGCAGATAGCCGTTATAATCGGTGCCGTACGCGAATAAGGTAAGCCCATTCTGTTTTAAATTATTCAAGCATTGAATTTCTTTGGCTTTGAGTTTTGCCTTCTGCAGCGCCGGGAGCAGCATTCCTGCCAACATGGCAATTATGGCCACAACTATCAGAAGCTCGATAAGTGTAAAATTTTTCTTCTCTCCTCGAATCATATTGAGACTCCCTCTTTTACTTTTGGCATAGAAATATTACCGCAATCGCGAACCGTTTCGCCTTTCTCGAATTTCTGATACAGATATATGTCTCCAGATGAAACATCCATCGGTAAATTCAGGCATTTTTTAAACGCGGTGTCCCCGATACTCTTAAACGGAACAGAGAAATTGGTTAATTCCGGTACTAGGCATTCAGGGAATACCATATCGTCGGCACATCCGATTATTGAGATATCTTCAGGAATTCGAACGCCAAGCTCCTTGAAACGGGTAATCATGCCATACGCAAGACTGTCGGCTTTCGCAATAACTGCAGTCGGAGCATATGACGATGATAATATCCCTTCCGCAGCTTCATAACCTGAATTAAATCCGGTATTACTGGCACAGCTTGCCGGATAAATTTCCGTCTGCAATCCGGCGGCGTTCATCGCACACATATAACCTTCGTAATGAGAAAAAATACCTGCTCCCTGAAGCGGAACCTTGTAATTTGAAAAAGTAATCAGACTGATTCTGCGGTGCCCCTTCTGGATCAGATATTCAACCGCTTCACTGCCGGTTTTCCTGTAGTCAATGCCTACAAAAGGAATTTCCGGGGAAAGTTTGAATATGATCTGCATGACAGGCACCATATCTCGATTGATCCGTATGTACTCGTCTCCGTTATTACCGTCATCGGAGATAAAAGGTATGGTCAGCATGCCGTCTAACTGCCGCTTGACGCTCAGTTCCAGATTACGGCGTTCCTCTTCAAGACTGCTAGAAGGATAGATTATAAGCGAATACTCCTGAGTATAGCAGATATCCCGGATACTGCGGATCAACTGCGTGGAAACATGCCAGTTCGACTCGCTGAAAAAGAAACCTATCAGAAATGACTTCCGGCAGTTCAAGCCCTGTGCCATAATATTAGGCTGATAACCCAGTTCACGGGTGACTTCCAGTATGCGTTTTTTAGTTTCAGGGGCAAGGCGGATATTTTTTTCACTCTTGGACAACGCCGCCCATACTGCGCCTTTCGATACGCCGGCTTTCTCAGCGACATTGTCTATGGTTATCCGCTTTTTCACAGGAATCCTTTTTGATAAACCGTTCTATCAATAGAATATCGTATCGTGTTTTATTTGTCAATACCCTTCATGCAGAATAATTAAAAATCCTCGCGCCCTAGTAATGCGATGACCTCGCCAGATATGTTTTCTGTCAAGTACGCAAATCCATTACCAGACAAAATTCCTGATAAAAATCTTCTTTGGATTGGTCCCCTATGTTTTTAAAGAACTCCGGCAGTACATCGGCGATGAGAGGGCGTAGCTTGGTGCTGACGGCTTGCGGTTTTTCCATAACCGCAGGCATAAACCCTTTGAGTTGATACCATACCGCCACTGCCAACTTTCTGGACATGGCGGCAATGGCCGTGGGTTTGTCTTTGCGAAAGGCCCTTTTTACACCTGCGACTCATGCCCCGGATTACGGTTCGGGGCGTGGGTACTTTTTAGCCTGTATCACAACGTGACGTACAGACGTACAGACCGTACAGAGGATTCCTATTCTAGGCCTATATAGGTAAAAATAGGGTATATATAGGATGATGGGGGATACTCTCTATCCTCATCCTCATAAGAGAACTTTTCTATTTTTCTCTGTACTTCTGTACTTTTAAATGCTTAAGATAGAGAATTAGCCTCAATAAGGCCTCGTACACAGACCTCGTACACATGCTCGTACACTTACCTCCTCCACACGGCATGCCGACTTGCCAGCGTCTTTTTCAACACGGTTTAACGCCTGTCGGTAGCAAATCGTGCAATGGAGTAATTTTATGGAACCGTCCGAGATTGCCTTGGGATTCTGCAATATAGGGTGTCGCCTCTTGAAATATAAAAGGGGTGGGGGTATTTTGTCGCTGAAAATAAAGGAGTTTTTATCGAGTAAAAGTTTTTAAACAATCATAGTTTTTATAACGTTCGTTGATATACGAAAACCGCCAAGTTTCCTAAGACCCACACGACGAACGGGGTATGCCATTTAGGCACGCCCTGTTCATGTGTGGAATGCACTTGGCGGTGCAGCGTATATCGTGAGCAGAGGCGTGCCTTTCTTTTTCTAGCAGGTGTTGGACAGAAAGCGCGTCTCCCTAAATCAAAGAAAAGGGAGGAACAGATCATGAAGTCCGTCATCGCCGCAATCACATTAACCGCTTTCACCGCATTCGCTCAGGATGCGCCGCAGACCGAAACCGAGATCCCCGCCGACAAGCTCCGGCAGTCCGTCGAGCTTTTCAAAACTCAGAACGTCGAGGATATTCCCTTGCTGAAGGAGTATCAGGACAAGGCCCGGTCGCTGAAAGCCCAGTTCGACGAGCTGCTGCCGAAAGTCAAAGAGCAGCAGCAGAAGGTCAAGGAAGCCGACAAGGTCTATTCCCGCGCATCGGTACCCCCGATGACCACGTCAGCCAATAGGGAGAAAATAGGTTGGCACTATGAAGGGTACACTAAAGTACACTCCATGGAAGGATACAAGGAGGCTCGGAAAGCACATAGGAAAATAGAGTTCGTGTACAAGGAAGTGGATTCTGCCGCCGAGAAACAGGCTGCCAAAGTAAAACTCGCCGACGCCAAGAAAGCTCTGTTCGCTACAAAAGCCCAGATGCAGAAACTCCGCGAGGATTACCGGGCCAACGCACTGAAGTACAAAGCAGCGGTAGAGAAGATGCTTACGAGTGTCGAAGGAAAGTCAGCGACCACCGCATCGGATGCAAAACATTAAGAAGGAGAATTATCATGGAAGACCAGCAATTGCAGAATAACGGAGGTAAGCGGACACTGGCTCCACTTGCTATAATCGTGGCGTCGCTGATAGTTGTCGGCGGGGGATTGGCGGCTCTTTATCTGATTCCGAAAGCCATCATGGCCCCCATTGACATCCTGAATAAGTATCTTGGCAGCAAAACGGCATTCGATGCCACATTCGGCCCGATAGTCTCGGAACGCGAGTTCCAGCGCTTGCAGTTTTACCAGAGGAATCAGGTTTGCCTGTTCCGGGTTGTCCGCTACCGGGGCAGCGACAAAGGAAATCACACGCTTGCCGAAACATATAAAGCTGAGTCAGACAAAACCCCGCTGGAGAAATTGCAGATATTCGGTAATCAGTACTGCGAATGGGAAGCCAAGGGCAGCTATGAATTCAACTTCTATGTTGATATGAGCGACTTGTCGAAGTGGGGGCATGACTGGAACGAAGCCGATCACACCCTGACGCTTTATCCACCGGACATTGAGGCCAATACTCCAGCGGAACTCGAAGCCCCTGTTTATCGGTGTATAGCCGATTCTGTTTCAATAGATGAGGGTTTCACGAAAGAGGAGCTGACAAAGTCGCTGCCGACGTTGAAGCTCAGGCTTGCCGCCGACCAGAAGCAATTCATGTACTCGGAAGCGAAGGACGCCATTGCCAAACATTACCGGCAGTTCTTTAAGCTCATCCCGAATCTGAAGGTTGAGAAGTTTCCACAGATCGATGTGGTGTTCCCGCATGAACGGAAAATCGACAAGAAAAAACTGTGATGATGGGTTATAATCGCAAAGAGGAGTTGTTATGCAAAAGAAGAATCAGTGGAGTCTGAAAGCCTTTTTCGCCGGGGTTGTCGGCTATGTATTCTCCAAAGAAATATCGCTACTGGAGAAGCTGTTCATCATCGGGCTGGGCGTACTGTATCTCATCCTGCCGCTGGACATCATTCCCGATATATTCTTTCCAGTGGGGTTTCTGGACGATTTTGGAATTGAGACATTGATAATGGCCTACATGAGCCATAGGTTGAACAGGGTCAGGGCGTCGCAGGAACTTCTGGCATCCACAACCCCTGACAAAATAGAGGAGAAGCAGCAATGAAGAATCGTGGCATCGCAGCAATTCTGGCATTTTTTCTAGGATCGTTCGGGATACACAAGTTTTACCTGGGTCGACCATTTCAAGGGTTACTCTATCTGTTGTTCTGCTGGACAGTGATTCCAGGGATACTTGGGGTAATAGAAGCAATAATCTATCTTTTAGCGACCGACGATGCTTTCCATGAGAAATACGGGTAAGGAAATATAGCTTAAGCTGAACTAACCATTAAGCCGCTTGAACTCTATCAACGGGACAGGAGTATCGGTAAACACGCTAATGCCGAAATCCAGATAAATTGGCCAAAATAGTTTAACGGCTGGATCGTTACCGAAAATAACGTATAGATGGACTGTTATACTATGTATAACAGGAGAAATACGGTTCATAGGCGGGGTGGTCAAGTATAGCGGAAGACAGAAGCAACCGCGAAATACTACAACGATTTTAAGCCGCAAAAACAGATCATGGATAATGTGAAAAATCCCTAGTTAATGATGAAGGCCTGATTACTATTTTATGGATTGCCAGGGTTTACATAAAGACCACTCTGAATGATTTGAGCTCAAGTTTGTCCGCCTGGGCGGATTTCATTTTCCAGAAAGTCCAACCCTTAAAAATAGGAATACATCATTAAACATAAATTCATGTGTTATAGACGTTATAAGACATGTATCTATGCCCTAAAAATAACCGATGACCGGACGGTATACTGAAGCAACAGCCTAAAACCATAAATATGCGCTAATCGCTGTAGCATGGTACTTTGAGAGGTCATAGCCGGTACATGTTCTTTTGTAATTCATAAAGCCCGTAACCCGGCATCTAAAGGTCTTTTATCGGGGATGTGGTGAATTATGGAAAAACTACTTCATGGCTTAAATTGGGGAATAATAATGGTTCCGTGTGGATACTTAACCCTAGCTTATGAATAAGTGTTGTCCGCCATAACAATGTGAACCACACCTGCCACCCGTGTTTGTTTTCAGGACTACCGTCCTTATGCCGCTGTATCCTTACTCCAGCGTAACATATACGAATTCCGCAGGTTTGCATGGTTCCGTGGATGTTCATCATCCTTTAACCACCCTTTAACCGGATGGAAATCCTGATGGAATATGTCCGGTAAAATAGGAAGATGAAGAGTCACAGTCGAGGACGCTTTTTTCGAAAAGGGTCAGAGGCTGTATGCATTGGGTGGTTAACTTTAGAAAGGGATATAGGGTAAGAGGGAGTTTAACTTTGTAAGGGGTTAAGGGGACACTTTCATTAAGAGGGAGAGAGGGTTAAGGGAAACCTTTATTAGGCGGGGTGGATGAATCTGTTTGGAAAATGGCACTTTAGCGGCATGTTTTAAAAGCAGTCATTTTACAAAGTCTTCTGCCGTAGCCCGGAACAGCATCTGGAATATCCCTGTCCTAATTTTTACCATCGGCTGATTTTTGAAAAGCCTGGGATTTCTTATTTAATGGAGTCGCTTTCTTTTGAGATACTCGCATTTTGGCCCGCAATGCCCCTCCTTTTTATTTTTACAACCCGGTCCGCGTATTGATGTGGGGGCGACCTTTTCGCTTCTTATTTTTGATTCTATGCATTTTAAGTCATTGCGGCATTTTCCCACATGAAAAAGGCCCTTTCCTGTCATTTCGGGAATTCCGAACAAAACAAGAAAGGGCCAGCGCGTCTTCAGCTATTCATAATATAAGCGCTGAGTTCCGACGCACGGAACACTACACGACCGCCGAGGCTATGCGATGGAAGCCCTCGCTTCCTTGCCGCCCACAACCACGAGCGCGATACATTGCCGAGAAACCTCATGGCGTCTTTAACGCCAAGATAGGACTCGGCTGCATCAGATACATCTGCGGATCCCGAACCATTTCCATTCAGACAGCTCAGAATATCACTGTAAAGGCGAGGATTAATTGCCCCGATCTGTACAAGTGGCTCTGCGATTCTCTTGAACTGCCCGATGTCTTCAACTGTGTAATGGATACGATCGAAGCCCGCGGGCACGACGGCAGTCTTACTGCCAGCCACAACATTGATTGATAACTCATTCATTGAGTATATCCTTACTATACTAGGGGGAATGGCAGCTTCTCATTTCCCTTTCCTGTTATTGCGGAATATAGCCGCCTTGCGCATACCGTTTAAGACCGAGACGATCACATCTCGAAGCTTTCCGCAGTCTTTTTTATGGAACAACTGTGCGTTCCTGAAAACCCATCTGTTCAATGAGAATTTGTCGCATCGGCCAGGAAAAGCAGATTCCTTCCCGAAATCCGTCTGTTTCAATACCGACGTGATTTATAACAGCGTCTTACGCAAGTACACAATATTATATAGATGCAGAGATGAAAAATGTCAAGCAATGTTCTTTAGCGTATTTCTGAGAGCGGCAATTTCAGCAGCTGTGAACGCTGGCGACTCGATGCGTTTCCGTCGTGTAATATCAAACTTCCTGAGCCACTTCCGAATCGCAGCTTCCGAAATGCCATATATCTGCCCGACGGCTATATTGCTATACCTTATTATAAGGGACGCCAGCGCATCTTTCGTCGGGACTAGCTTTTCCTTTATATTACAGTCGGGAACGGTAATCCCGAACTCTTCGATGTTTCTTACTATCTTCAGTGTCCGCTCGTCGGCGTTCTTTCGGCTTTTCTCCAGCTCGCGCTCGTAGATTCTTATCATCTCGACGCTTTCCCAACCCATAATCCGCATCGCGTCTCTTATTGATACATCCTGACGGGCAAGCAGTGACATGTACGTGGTTCGGAAGCTGTGAAACGAATAGACGCATGTTTTATTTTTGCGGTGAGAGCCAAGCTCTGCATAGGTATTGTCCTTGCCTAGAACATTTTCAAAGACGCGCTTGGTCTTACAGGTAACGGACTCCGGTGACCTGATGTAGTCATCTGCAAGCCCTAAAAGGACAAAGTCGGACTTCCTGTCTCTGGCGCGAGTTTCCAGTATCGCGGAAACAGCTGCCGTTATCGGAATTCTCGCCTTGCTGCCGGAGCGCTTCGTTTTATGTGGCATTATCTGAATGAAGTCGCCATCGATCTGATCCCAGCGAAGGAGAACAGCATCCTTAAGCCTCATACCAGTCTGCGAACCTATTATAAAGAGATCCCGGTAATCGGTGCCGTAAACTGCGGCTCTGCTTATAAGGGCTTCCACCTGCGGTCTCTCTATGGCCTCATGTCCGACGGTGTTGTGTTTCTTGTTACCCTTGCGCTGGACTATCTCCTTCGAAAAAGGATTACCTCGACTAAGTACGCCTGCGGTTTCCAGCCTGATAAAGAGACGCGAAAGCAGTCGGATGTGTTCATTGAAAGTCTTCGAGGTAATTCCACCTTCCCAGAGGTTGCTGGCGTAGCTTATCGCAAGCTCGTTGTCTATTTGCTCACAGTATTCGATACTGCGCTCTTCACACCAGTTATGAAAGCGCTGAAAGGATGTTCGGCAGAAATCCCTGCTTCTCTTCGATATGTCAGAATATTCGGGTGCAAGCGCAGTCCACTTGTCGAAAGCGTCAGACAATTTCAATGAATAAACCTTTTTACCGGTAACCTCCTCAATGATGGTTCTGGAGATATTGTCGGCAAGGTTCTTTATGTCGGGCTCGGAACTGCGGGTAATGCCCTCGGCGTTCGCCTCCGCTTCGACATAAGCCTTTGCAAGGCGCTTTGCCTCGTTAATATCTGAGGTCTGGGTATTGATCCATTTATCCTTGCCATCGACTCTGCGGCGGAAATAATAGTGTCCGCTACTGCCGCGCTGAAAAAGCTTCGGCAGTCTGGCGCGACGCAGTGATTTTCTTGAACTTCTGACTTTTTCCGGCATGACAACAGCTCCTCGTGAACAAGATAAAACATCATCGTTCAAAGATGGAACCTGATGCGTCAAAAATCAAGTCAGTATGTAGCAAAAACATGTAGCAAATGCTGTTTTGCAAAAAGCTTGAAATGGCCGCACTTGCGCAAGTGCTTGATTATGAGGGGATAAAAATGGCTCCGGCACCTGGATTCGAACCAGGGACCAAGTGGTTAACAGCCACCTACTCTACCGCTGAGCTATGCCGGAACAAGCAAGCGTCCTTTAGAGGACGGGGCATTAAAGTAACATATCAGAAGTAAAAAACAAATAAGAATGTTCTTTTTTTAAAGAATACGTTAATTTCCCGGTGGCGGCGAGAAAAGAGATTGATAAAGCCGTGAAGTCAATAATGGTCACGATGCTGTTTATAGATACTTTTGAATTTGACTCACAATATTGACCTTTTTGAATGACGAGATATGATGCAATCCGCACATGGGCGTGTGCATCCAAAAAGCCCATTATTCAAAACTTACCACCCAATCCATAACTTATTTGGAAATTGCGGCAGGGCTTTTCGGTAGATTTTGCAAAAAAACTCAAAAATAACCGCCATATAATTGATTTGGACAGGATTTCGTACTAATTTCCTCCTTTGATTCATAAAGGGGCCATATTATGAGAATTCGGATACAACTTTTGATACTGTTTATATTTTCTTTCGGGGCCGCCGCCGCAAAACCCTTTATCAGAGCGGGCGGAGAAGACGTTTCCATCGATTCGGAGGGGATAAAATTCAACACGATAAAGGCTTCGACTGCAAACCCTATCGCCTTTCCTGACGCCAGAATCTACTCCAGCCTCAAAGATCCCTCAATAAAATTTGAGCTTTTCAATATAAACGAACTCTGGATATACGAGCAGGTACTCGGCCGCTGGTACGCTTCCAGCGGTTCCATGATCTTTGCCAAAATAAAACTGTCCCAGCCGGAAAATGTAAAAAAGACTTTCGACAATCTCTTCGACTACGTGAAAAAAGAGGATTTTCAGGATTGGGTAAAATCCACAGATCACAAGGTGGAAGGCGAGGACGATACATTGAAATGGCTCGAAACCTTCGCCGCCTGCAAGGTGAAAAAAGATGATGCATTCAAATCCAAAAAGGCAAAAATGGACATCAGGCACTATGTCTGCGACGACCCCTATAAAGACCTCTATTATGTAGCCGGTCCGGAAACCCCGAAAAGGAAATTCGTCATTCTCTTCCAAATGGAGAGAAGCGCCGATATCAAAAAGTCAATGAAAAATATTCCATCTATTATCAACACATTTTCATTATTCGCCCCTAAAAAAGAAAATGATGATAAAAGGCTCGTCACAAGAAAAACAGCCAACATAAAGGATCGCAGCCCGGAATACCTTGAGAGCCGTGACAAAGTCATCGCCAATATCAAAAACCTTGGAGGCTGGTGGTACATAGAAACCGAAAACTACGTATTCACCGCCAACCTCACAAATCGAAAACTCATTGATGAGATGCAGCTCCAGATTGAAAAATGCCGCTCTATCTATGAAAAATATTTCGAACTCAAAAGCCCGCTCCGAAAAATAAGCGTTGTAAAATCCTTCAACTCAAGAGACGAATACCTTAAATATCTTGACGATAAAGCTTCGTTTTCCATCGGAATGTGGTCGCCCTCCAAGGAGGAACTCATAATTTCCCCCGTCTCCGAGAATAGAAAAGAAAACCGGGAGCAAATGGTTAAAATACTCTATCACGAGGGTTTTCATCAGTACATATTTTATGCCAGCGATATGATAAGCGCCGCCCCATGGTTCAACGAGGGTCACGCCTCTTTCTTTGAAGGCCTTGAATTTAAAGGCAACAACTTTAAACTGGATCCGAAAGCCAGGCTTTCCGAATTTGAACGCTGCGGCGGGACGTCCAAGAGCGCTATTAACGACCTGCTCCAAAAAGACTATCCTCAATTCTATGACAAAAATACATTCCCGCAGAACTATGCGTCCGCATGGGGACTTATATATTTTCTCAACAAGGGCGCGCCTGTAATGGGAAAGTTCGAGTACGCCGCTATCCCACTGAAATACTATCAGGCTCTGCACGATCTAAAAGACCCCGAAAAAGCGACGGCGGAAGCTTGGAAAAATATAGATATGGATGCCTTTGCGGCAGACATGATCAAATTCTTCAATAGTAAGAAGTATATGAAAAAAGCCGAAAAATACGATTTCAGGAAAAATAAAGAGCTTTTAAACAGCCGCCCCGAAAACGCAAGTTCAGAAAAATCACAGCCTCAGAAAAAACAACCGTCCAAATAGTTGAAGCTTTTTTCAAGATCGCTGTAACGCAATAACGCCATATCATCGAGCGGTGTTTCCATGTTATTGATTATCACGATTCGCCCGCTGTTCTTGATGGTGTAAAGCGGGAGCGATGCGGCAGGCTGCACAACGAGAGTTGAGCCGAGCACCAGCATAAGATCGGCCTTTAACGCCTCCGAAACTGCATTACTAAGCGCACGTTCGTTGAGGTTTTCCCCGAAAAAGATTATCTCGGGTTTTATGATTCCTCCACAGTCAGGGCAATGCGGAATTTTCCCTTCTTCCAGAATAGTCCTTATTTCGTCATAAGGAAAACTTTTCGCACATCTAAGGCATTTATGGACCGCAGGCGAGCCGTGGATCTCAATAACATTACGTGACCCGGCTTTTTGATGAAGCATATCTATATTCTGTGTTATCACGGACTTAAGAATATTCTTTCTCTCTAGCTCGGCTAGAACACGGTGAACGACGCAGGGAATTTTTTCATGAACATTATAGATAAAGTCCTTCGTTTTAAGATAGTAATACGAAGGGTCTTTGAGAAAATAAGAAAGCGAGAAGATATTGTCGGCCTCTATTGAATTTTGCTTATAGAGTCCGTTTTTCCCTCTAAAATCGCTTACGCCTGAAAGTGTTGAGATTCCGGCGCCCGTGAGAGCCACCAGGTGCTTCGATTCCTTTATCGCCTTCAGAAGCCTTTCCATATTATATTCCCGCTTCTGCGAACCCCTTCTGGCGCAAAACACAACTGTCGCATTTTCCGCAGGGGTGGCCGGACTCATCGGGATTGTAACAGCTGTGAGTCAGTGAATAGTCGACGCCGAGCGCGAGACCTTTCTTAATTATCTGTGCTTTGTTGTCGTACTGGATGGGGGTATGGATTTCAAAACTCCAGTTTTCATCACAGGCCTTTGTCCCGAGGTTTATGCAGTCACGGAATGCCTTGATAAACTGTGGGCGGCAGTCGGGGTAGCCCGAATAATCTACCGAGTTGACTCCTATAAAAATGTCCTTAGCGCCAAGGACTTCCGCCCATGCCGCCGCAAACGATAAAAATATTGTGTTTCTTGCCGGAACATATGTGACAGGTATTCCTTCGGCACTTCCTGCGGCGGGGACACTTATCTCGTCCGAGGTCAATGCTGAGCCGCCCCAGAGCGTGAGATCGATTTTAATTACGACGTGCTTTTCAACCCCTGCGGCTGCGGCGACTTTTCTTGCGGATTCAAGCTCTACGGCATGCCGCTGGCCGTAGTCGAAGCTCAGCGCATAACATTTAAAGCCTTCGCTTTTCGCAATCGCCAGACACGTTGCCGAATCGAGACCTCCACTCAGGAGCACTACTGCTTTTTTAGACATCATACACCTCTCTTATCAGGGCTCCATATTATTTTATGAAGCTGCAACTGGAAACGCGCCGGAGCTTTACTTTTTATCATCCATCCTGCGAGTTCTTCGGGATCAAGTGTGCCGCAGACCGGGCTGAAAAGGATTTTCTCCGTCTTCGAGTCCAAAGAATATTTTCTTATGGTCTCAAGAGAATATTCAAAGTCCGCGTAATCGGAAATGACGAACTTTATTTCATCGTTTTCATTTATAATTTCAAAATTTGAAAAGTCCATAGCGCCAGCTTCGCCGCTTGACGGCGTCTTGCAGTCAATTATCCTGATTGTTCCGGCGGGCAAGATTGAAACGGGGAGCGAACCGTTTGTCTCGACAAGTACATGGAAGTCCTTTTCCTGAAGCATCTTGCAGAGCTGAGGCGTATTTTCTTGAAGCAGCGGTTCGCCTCCTGTTATTTCGACAGTCTTAACGCCTTCATCCACCGCCATTTTGACGAGCTCTGAGAGTTCAATATTTTTGCCGTCTGAGGGCGTTGACGCGTAAGTCGTGTCGCAGTACGCGCATGCTAGATTACAGCCGGCCAGCCTTATGAAAAAGCAAAGAGAGCCCGCGTAGGTCGATTCGCCCTGTATGCTGGTAAAGGTCTCATTGACTGTGAGAGTGTCAGGCATTTTCAGTGCAAGGTCCGAAATAAGTCGCTCCCGAGCCAGGGGATTCGCAAACTCTTACCTTTGAAACGGATGCGTTTCCATCATCAATCAGCGGCTTGAGCTTTTCGTATATGACCTTGGCAATCATCTCGCTTGTGGGATTGGAGTCCTTAAATAATTCCAGCTCGGAAAGATGACTGTGGTCAAATTCCAGGAGTACAGTGTCCAGCTCCTTTTTAAGTTTGCGAAAATCGAGTGCAATGCCTATCTTGTCGAGGCGCGCGGCTTTTACGAAGACCTGCACCTTCCAGTTGTGCCCGTGGAGCGAGGAGCAGTTTCCCTGATAACCTCTCAGGAAATGGGCGGCGGAGAATTCCCGTTCTATATCTATTTCATACATTGGCGGAGCTGTCCTTTTTCGTCAAAAATAACCCAAAATAATGATTAAGCAAGTTTCCGCATCTGCCGAGCGCGATTTATTTGAAGTTGCAAATGATAAAAAGACACGGAATGAAATGCTGGAAACCTCTAAAAAATTTGCAATTCATTTATTCCACATATATTTTATTCGCTTCGAGACAGGGGTGGCTTAAAACAAGAGCCTGAGATCATACCCTTTGAACCTGATGCGGATAATGCCGTCGAAGGGAGCCGGAATTCTGAAATTCCTCATTCCGCGGGTTACAGAGAAATATCTTACGTTAACGCCGCCTGTCCGGTGTTCCGAAAAACTAAAAAAACGGAGGCGGAAATGCTTAATGAAGTCACAATAAGTAAAGCAATCATAGACAGTTATTACAAGAAGCTCACCGACAATCTCGATATCGATGTCGCCATCGTTGGCGGCGGGCCGTCGGGAATTGTCGCCGGATATTACCTAGCCAAAGCTGGTTTCAAGGCGGCCCTTTTCGAACGTAAACTTTCCATCGGCGGCGGACTCTGGGGCGGCGGAATGATGTTTAACGATGTAGTCATCCAGGAGGAGGGAAAGACGGTACTGGATGAGTTCGAAGTCAAGACAAAGCTGTACGAACCAGGCTATTATACCGTTGACTCCGTATACCTTACGGCATCGCTGATAAAAAGCGCTTCCGAGGCGGGACTTACAATATTCAACCTTATAGCAATGGAAGACGTTGTGATAAAGTCCGACCGCGTGGCGGGACTCGTTATCAACTGGGGCGCGGTCAAGACGCTCGACTGGCACATCGACCCCTTGACAATGCACAGCAAGTACGTTCTCGATGCGACCGGGCACCCGGCATACGTTGCGGAAGTCCTAATCCGCAAAATGGGAGTAAAACTCAACACATCAACCGGAGGAATGGTCGGCGAAAAATCAATGGAAGCCGATACCGGCGAACGACAGACAGTAGAAAATACCAGGGAAGTCTATCCGGGTTTGTTCGTTAGCGGTATGGCGGCGAACGCCGTCTGCGGCGGATACCGTATGGGTCCCGTTTTCGGTGGAATGCTCCTCTCCGGCAAAAAGGCAGCCGAAGAGATGATAAAAGGTTTAAAGAAAAACGTATAACAAAAGGGCACGACAATGAGAATAATAGGTAAAGAATTTTTCGGAGACTTGGAAAAGAAGGCTGTCGAATCGCCGCGAAAAAGGGCGCACTTCAACTTTCATAAATCAATAGACGAAGATATCCACCGCCTTTGCATCGCAGCAGACCCCGAAACCTATATAAGGCCGCACAGGCATTCGCGGCTTGACGCATGGGAACTGCTCGTGATATTGAAGGGGACAGCGGATGTCCTTATCTTTGACAACGATGGCACGGTCAAAGAACGCATCGAGCTTTCAGTTTCCGGCGAAACTCGTGCAATCGAAATAGACGAAAATACTTTTCACGGTTTCATCCCGCATGAAAAAGGCTCAATCGTCCTGGAAGTCAAAAAAGGACCATATCTCCCGACTCCTGAAAGCGACTTCGCTCCGTGGGCCCCGGCGGAAGGCAGTGAAAACGTTCCGGAATTTCTTTCCCGACTGAAAAAGGCGAGTCCCGGAACAAAACTCAGCTGTTAAGTTGTTCCCTGGCCTTGCTGGGGGGAATCCCCCGGTATTTTCGATAAAGCCTGGAAAAATACAGCCCGTCGGAATAGCCGACTTTCCAGGCGGCCTCCTCTATTGATATCTCGGGAGAGCTTCTGAAATACTCATCGGCACGGTCGAGTTTCAGCTCAATCATTGCCCCTTTGAACGACTTGTTCAGAAAACGCCTGAACATGTGGGAAACGGATGAGATGCTAAGCCCGGCAATTGATGCCGCCTCAGGGAGCGTAATGTTCCGCTCCATATTTTCGGCGGCATATGACATTATTCGGCTTATCAGCTTTTCTCCCTTGATGTCAACTATTTCCTTCGCCGTGATATAATCCGAAATGGTCGAAAAAAGCCCGAGCATGCTTTCCGCTTTGGCACGTTCAAACAGCGGAAGTTTTGAAAACGCTGTGGACAGCTGTGCGGCCACTCCCTTTTTCGCGGCCTCGCACATGACTTTGCCCGGAAGCGTGCGGCTAGTCCTGAACTGCCCAATCATCGCATAACCCGCAAGCTGCCCTTTAATAAATATCGGAGCGACGGCTTCTTCTATTCCCGCATGGCACTGATAACTGATTATTTTTTTAGTTCTGACGCATTCGCGGCACTTGGCCTCATCCATGTACGCGCATTTACTACTGCCGTAAAGAGAATTCTGAACTATGGAGCAGAATTCTGAGTTCTGCCTTTCCAGCCCCCTTTTAAGCACTTGCCTCTCAATCGAGAAAAATATTATATTGACGCCAAATGATTCGGCGAAGTTATCGAAAAGCCTCTGAATCTCGTCGTGCAGTATAATTTCGATTGATGCTTTCATATTGACAAATATACATGCTTTTTGCATAAAAGTCCATATCTTTGCTTATTCTTCCATTTAAAAAAGAAGCCGGGAATGTTAAAATCATAGTAAACAGAAAAATGGAGACGCAAAATGGATAGAAAAGTAAAAGTCGGAATAATCGGACTCGGATTCATGGGAACGACTCACTTCAGCATTTACAAATCAAATCCGAAGGCGGAGATTGTCGCAATAGCCGATGTAAATCCGGACAAGCTCAAGGGCGACATAAGTTCCGTTATCGGCAATATCGGAGGCGGCGACAACAGCAAGCCCCTAGACCTCAACGGAATAAAGACTTACAGAGACGGCATGGACCTCATAAACGATCCAGAAGTCGAACTCGTCGATATATGCGTACCCTTATACCTTCACAAAAAATATGCGACAGCCGCGCTCGAAATAAATAAGAATGTCCTCTGCGAAAAACCGCTTGCGGCAAACAGTTCCGAAGCGATGGAGATTCTGCACGCGTCGGAAAAATCCAAAGGCTTCATAATGACAGGTATGTGCATCCGCTTCTGGCCGGAATACCGCCACGCCTATGAGCTTATCAATTCAGGAAAAGCCGGCAAAGTTATAAGCGCCACCCTGAAAAGGCTTTCGCCGAACATTGATGGCAATTCATGGAAGAACTGGTTCATGAAGTCAAGCCTGAGCGGAGGCGCGATATATGACCTGCACCTGCACGATACCGATGCGATAAGGTATTTCTTCGGAATGCCCGAAAGCGTAACTTCATTTGGAGTAAAGGGAGTAAGGTCTGACAGCGGAATCGACCACGTCATGACCCGTTACAATTTTGGCAAAAATTCTCTCATCACCGCCGAAGGCGGATGGGACGCCGCAAAGGGCACTCCATTCGAAATGAGCTTCCAGATCGTATGCGAGAAAATGACAATACGTTTATCGGAAAGCGGTTACAAGGTAATCCACGAAAACGGAAAGATTGAAGAGCCCAAACCCGCTATTCCCGAACTTCCCACGGGCTGGCACGTTGAGATCGATTACATGCTCGACTGCGTAAAGAACGGCGTAAAACCTGAAAAGTACACGACACTTCGCGAAACAGTCGACTCAATTAAAATGGTCGAGGCCGAAATGAAATCGATTGAAACTGATTCAACCGTTAAACTCTAAAAAGGAGATACTGAAATGTCATTTTATAAAGCTATAAATTACTGGGTACTCGGCGGATTCGACGGAAAAAAAGATGCGTTCTCGGCAATAAAAGACGCCTCTGAAATGGGTCTTGACGGACTCGAAATAACTGTCGGCGAATCAGTTAAACCTGATATTAGCGAATCCGAATGCCGCAAAATCGCGGCAGCGGCAAAAGATTCTTCTATAGGATTGAGGACGCTCGCCACTGGCTATTATTGGGGCGCTTCTCTGGCTTCGGAAAATTCTGAAGAACGCAAAAACGCCATCGAGTTTACTCAGAAATATATCCGCATCGCGTCATGGCTCGGTGCGGAAACGGTGCTCGTAGTCCCGGGCGCCGTAGATGTTGCGTGGGACCCTTCGAGACCAGTCGAGTCATACCAGAAAGTATGGGATATTTCTTCTGACTCGATTTCTGCTCTTTTGAAGGATGCCGAAAAAGAAGGGATAAATATTGCCATTGAAAACGTATGGAACAAATTTCTGCTTTCTCCAATCGAAATGAAATTTTACATCGACAGTTTCGGTTCTTCGAGAATCGGCAGCTATTTTGATATGGGCAACGCACTCATAAACGGCTATCCCGAACACTGGATAGAAATTCTTGGTTCGCGGATTAAAGCCGTGCACACCAAAAACTTCACCCGCACAGACGCTGGCGGTACGATACACGGATTCGGCGATGACTTGGAAAAAGGCGATGTCAATTTCAACGCCGTTAAAGATGCATTGAAAAAACACGCGCCCGGCGTTCCGGTAACGGCGGAAATGATACCATTCTGCCGACTTCCCGACCTTGTTTTGCCGGACATGACTCTGGCACACGATACAGCGAAAAAACTCCTGAAAATATTTGCCTAGCGTTCAGGAATTTGGCGCCGGGGCGGAAAGCGTAGCATCCGCCCAGAAATTTCAATCAAGAAGTCTTTTCACAGACGAGCAACAGCATAATGCTTTAAACATCGTCACGCCCTCATTTTTCTGATGGATTTGCAAAATCGTGCAGAGCGGTTAAGCTTACGATGATACAGAAAAGAAAGCGGAAATGTTTAAATTAGTCTCAGATTTCAAGGCGGCGGGCGACCAGCCGGAAGCAATAGATGCGTTAAGCGCCGGGATAAAAGCGGGAACGCCATATCAGACGCTTCAGGGTGTTACCGGTTCGGGTAAAACTTTTACTCTCGCCAACGCGATATCACGATTCGAGAAACCCGTTCTGGTTCTCTCGCACAACAAGACACTCGCGGCCCAGCTTTACAGCGAGTTTAAATCATTCTTTCCCGAAAACGCGGTAGAATACTTTGTCAGCTATTACGATTACTATCTGCCCGAGGCCTATATCCCGCAAACGGATACCTATATTGCAAAAGATGCCAGTATAAATGAGGGCATTGAGCGGCTCAGGCTATCTACAACATCATCGCTCATGGAAAGACGCGATGTAATCGTTATCGCCAGCGTATCATGTATATACGGGCTGGGCTCTCCCGACGACTACGAATGGATGAGCGTATGCATGGAAAAAGGCGCGACGATGGATCGTAACGAATTTCTCCGTAAACTCGTAGCTATTCAGTATGACCGAAACGACACTGCGCCGGGGCCGGGAGAATTCCGCGTAAGAGGCGATTCAGTGGACGTGTTCCTGCCGCAGCGGGATGAGTTTGTGAGAGTCTCGTTCTGGGGCGACGAAATAGAGTCGGTAAGTTCGCATGAAACGGTATCCGGCAGACTAAAGGCGAAGAAAGACAAGGCGGTATTCTTTCCCTGCAAGCACTTCGTAATGCCGCAGGAAAAAATTGAAAAGGCCCTCGAAAGCATCAAAAAAGAAATGCTGGAACGCGTCCGCCATTTCGAGAAAAATGGCCTACTCGTCGAGGCGCAGCGGCTCTTCCAGAGGGTCAATTCCGATATTGAGATGATGCGGGAGATCGGCTACTGCAGCGGGATTGAAAACTACTCAATGCACCTCTCAAACCGTATGCCGGGAAGCAGGCCGTTCTGCCTCTTTGACTTTTTCCCTGAAGACTTCATAACGGTCGTGGACGAATCGCACGTTACAATTTCACAGTTGGGCGCGATGTACAAGGCTGACCGGAGCCGAAAACAGACCCTCGTAGACCATGGGTTTCGCCTGCCGTCGGCGCTCGACAACAGGCCGCTGATGTTCGATGAATTCATGTCGCTTATAAAGGAGACCATTTTTGTTTCCGCCACCCCCGGTTCCTTCGAGCTTGAGAAATGCGGCGGCGAAGCCGTTCAGCAGGTTGTCAGACCCACTGGGCTTCTCGACCCGGAGATCATAATCAAACCTCTCGAAGGCCAGATAGACGATGTTATGAATGAAATAAGAAAGGCCACGGCACGCGGCGAAAGGACCATTGTTACCACGCTTACAAAGAAAAGTTCCGAACGACTCAGTGATTATTTGTGCGATCTGGGAATGAAGGTGCGTTACCTTCATTCGGAAATCGATGCACTCGAACGCGCGAAAATCCTTAACGAACTCAGAAAAGGCGATTTTGACTGCCTCGTTGGAATAAATCTTCTCCGTGAAGGCATAGACCTGCCAGAAGTAGCGCTCGTGGCAATACTTGACGCCGATAAAGAAGGATTCCTGCGCTCAGAACGTTCCCTGATACAGGTCGCGGGGCGCGCCGCAAGAAATGTGAACGGACGCGTTATCCTCTATGCCGACAGGATTACCGACAGCATTAAAAAGCTTGTCGATGTGACCGAAAAACGCCGAATCTGCCAGACCGCTTACAACAAAAAACATAAAATCACCCCGAAAACGATAAAGAAGGAAGTCAAACAGACTATCTGTGACATAATCTCGGAATCATTGAGTTTCGCGCCAAAGGCAAAAGCATCCGCACAGGGGACCGAAAGCTCATCAATCGAAGAACTGGTCCGCGAGCTCGAAAAGGAAATGTACGAGGCCGCCGATTCTCTCGAATTCGAAAGAGCCGCCGACCTCCGCGACAAGATTAAAAAAATATCAACTGAGATGAATTTCCAGTAGCTCAGTTCCCACTTTTTTTGTTCATTATCATTCCATACGCATCATCGGTGTTAGTTGCATAGGCCGGTTGACCGTTGACTTCGAAGCCGACAGGATAAAGGTATCCTTCCCATGCTGAACCCTGCGGAGAATCCTGAAGCCCGAATACATAGACCTTACCTTCGTGTCCTTCAGTAACGTTCGAATAAAAGGAATCCGCCCATGCGACGGCGCCATTGCCATCCGTGCTTATGGTGAGTAGTTTATAGTACTTTTTGTGAGCGCATATAACGGCGGTAATGTGTTCTTCCTGGGCCTCCTCATCCTGCTCATACTTAAGTTCCTTCTTGTATGCCTCAATTTGCTGCTGTTCCAGTTTCCAGCGGTACATGGCTACTTTTTTCTGCAATGATTCGGCTTTTTTCGGTTCGTAGTTGAATTCTTTCCTGATATCTTCCGGCAGGTTTTTGAAGAAGAGCTCTTTTATTCCGATTCCACCACCTTCAGGGGTATAGGATATATCGATGCCGTAGGCTGTCGAATCACAGATAGTCACATCCTTATATACTTTCCCGTCAAGTGTTTTTATATCACGCGCCTCGGCACAGAGTACGAAGCATACGGCAGCGACTAACATTGCGAACGGTTTCATAAGAGTATCTTCCCCTTTTGGTTAATTCTGAAACAATCTAATTTAATGCAGATGGAATATCAAGTAAGACTTCTTCTTTTGATGTTGATATAATTGCTTGGAACCTTGAAATTCGCTTTCTCCGGGCTAATTTTCAGTCCATCAGTAAAAGAATGAAGAACGGGGATTTTTTATGAATTTTTCAATCAGAACGTTTTTTTCAGCGGCCGCGCTTTTTTGCCTGAATGCCTGCATGCAGGTAGATTACAAAGGTGAAATATTCCAAGAAACCGATAAAGTCGACGTGTTTAAGGATAAATCAAAAATCACAGCGCCCTACAAGATAATGGGAAGCGCTACGGCCTCAGGTCCTTATGAAAAATACCCCAAAGAGGATATGATAAAAGAGCTGAAAGCGAAGGCCATGGCGTCCGGCGCCGACGCAATACTCATAACAAGCTATGAAGTGCTTCCGGATGACCAAGTGCGAGGCGACCAGTTTTACTCAGACACCGTCGGGAAAAGAACTAACGATGACAGTTCCGATGATCTCGCCAGAATAGGGCAGGATTTCGATAAAAACTACGGCCAATATGGCAAGGCCGATAACTCGCCCGAGATAAGGACTTACAGACGGATTATCAAGGCTGATTTCCTGAAATATTGCAACTGACCTCCAGGCGAAGCCTGGACAAAACTGTGTTGGATTTCACGTAAAGGAAGGCCCGCTATCTGCGCTTTGCCTTACGTTCAGCCTCTTCCTTCTTCTTCTGCATCTCCCTAAGCTTATCGTCCGGTATCTGATATTTCGCTTTATTTTTAAGAATAGTTCTATAATCAGAAATACCCTTTTTGTATGCCGCTACCGCCTGTACTGAGGCATTTCCATTATTCATAAGCTTTGCTGTTTTTTCAGCGCGTCTTGCTTTGGAAAGTCCCTCTACCGTATTATACAGGAGGATGTACCATTTTCTGTATGTTCCGGTTTCAAGTTCTATATCGGGATATTTCCCTATGAGCTGGAGTTTTGAGGCAAAGATACTGAGTTCAGTGGAATAGGCTTCTCCTGAGCCTTTTGCATCTTCTTTAAGACGGTTAGTCAAATCTTTGACGGTCTTGTCCACATAGATCGTATTTATTTTCATCTTTTTGGAGTCAATACTTTTCCCAAGGTTTTTCTTGGGGCTCTCTTCCGTGGTGGGAGAGACATTGCCCTCGGCTTTTTTATTTTCGCTGTCTTCAGCGCCGACAGCCGCGAAACAGACAAACAACATCAAGGCACAAAAAATATTTCTCATATTACTCACTCACCAGTTCATAGTTAAGGATTGTCCACTTGCTCGTAGTTGTGTCATACTTTATGGTCACTATTATTTTCTGCTCTCCATTTATCTCGTCAAATCCAGCCTCATATCGGCCCTTACGACAATTAGTGGGTTCACCGATAGTCGGGACTGTATAGTTTGTAAGCGAGGTAGGATCCCTGTAGCCAAGCTTCAAAAGGGCCGCGGTATCAGAAGATGATATCGAATCGACAGAGTCCCCGTCGGCATTAAAGTCTTTTCTCAGAGGCGCGTCAGTCCCGTACGGCCCGCCCGCATCCTTTATTGACTGTGCGACTATGACGACCTTAAAAATTGTAGATTTATCAATCAACGTCAGATTTGCCATTTTCCCTATTATGGCTTCTTTGATTGCATCGGAGGTTTGGTTAGTCATTACGGCGGCGTCAGACATTCCGCTTGCATTAACGATTTCCCCACGGTTTTTTACGGAATGGGATGATATGTATGTTTTTACGTTACCGGCAATGGTACCGGCATTGGATGCCGTAATCGGATTGCTGGTATCTGAAAGAATACCGTTATAATCGGCGCTTACCGGGATACCCATAAATAGCGCGCGGAGTACTTCCTGATTAGAGGTCTTGAGATTGACAAGGCCGTAAGTCTCGTTTTCCGAAGTCATTTTTATGTGGTCGAGGATATTTGCGTCCCCGTCTGAATAGGCACCCATGACCAGATTGGGATAGGGCGACGCGGTTGCGGTATTGTACTTCTTGAGGTTGATAGTCTCCCAGAGCGCACCTCGGTGAATGGTTCCCAGTTCCCATGGGGAGACCATCGGTGCATTGCGAATATATGCGGTTGACATACCCAAAAGGGAGGCCTCATAGTCCTGTCCAGCGGTTGTGGCAGCGGCGGCACTGGCCGGCATGGACAAGGTATTTTGAACACCAATCGGTGAAGTCGGAATAATTACGGCGCCTCCATCTTCAAGTACCCAGTCGGAACTGTTCAAATTCTGCCGGGGATCATCTGTTGCCCATCTGATATTTGAAGTCTTGGTGGAAGCTCCTGTTACCGACAATGCATTGGTGTTGGTAGCATCATTGTATCTTATCGGGCTGCTATGTGCGGGGAGTTTCGAATAGTCTGTGATATTTCCGTCATAGGTAAGAACGAGATTAAAAGCCGGAATCGTGATGGTGATGGTGACGGCAGGACAAGCGCCGGGATTCAATATAGTCGTGGAATATGAAACCGTACCGAAGGCATTGGATACGGTAGCATAATTGCCGCTGTACGTCATGTCCGAATTCATCCCTGATGTCAGATCTAACGTACTTGAGGAAGCGGGAGCACCGTCTATATCTATTGCAACCGTTATTCCGGTGGCTGCTCCCCCTGAATATGGCTGCACTCTTGTCGCTGCTGCCACGGCGGGAAGCGTGGAGAGCCCGTAAATATCGATAGCTTCGGCAAGCGCGGTGATATCGACTGAGCAATCAACAGTATAGTCGTTTGCTGTTACAGCATCTGGAATTGCATCTGCCGCGACTGCCACAATCGTAATTGTAGATACCGTATTAATTAGAAAGTCATTTATGTAAGGGGTTTTTTCGTTTCCGGTATATGTCGGGGCTGTCGCGCCGGTCCATGAAGCGGCGGCGACGTCAGAAGTTGGGATACTATCCGTATCGCAGTAGTCGATGATATTTGCGGCAATCTGGTTGGCCCTGGCTGCGACAGAGGCGAATGTTCCCGCTGTTATACTGTCGGTGTACGTCGTAAGGGGATAGCTGTCGGACTGCTTAAGCCATTCGAGAGTATCGGTGCCTGTTCCTGGAGTTGTGCTGAATACTGTTCTTGTACTTGCAGGTACTGTCCCGCGGAGTTTCTCCACCGCCGCGGCACTATTGGCGCCTCCGCCGAGTCCGGTATCCCAGTCTGCTCTTTTGAGGTTAAAACGTTGAAAGAGCTCGGTCCCGTCAGACTTACGTTTGTCATCGCCGTCAAGGTCTATCCAGAAAGCTTCCTGGAATTTCAATGCTTCGGAGCCTACAGCGAACCAATCCCACTGCCATTTTGCCCTTTTCTCAATATCTGTTCCGGTACTGGCCAATCCGGCATCGGTGAAAAAGGTGGAGTAGTCAGTCCATCTGCCGCCATTGGTCAACAGGCCTCCGCCGTTCACATAATTCATTTTCTGTACATTGCCGCTTGATAGATAGTTATTTAAATCCGGCTCAACGCCGCCCAGATAAATCTCGTAAACATTCGCGCCGACCCTCGGCTCTCCGGAGGTAATCCCTGATGCGTTCAGGCTCGATTCATCTATTCCGGTATCGACGCAGGCCGAAGGATCAAGCCTTCCGCCCGCCGCCATCACGACATAGGCAAAACGGCCGATAAGCTCATTTGTCGGCGACAATCCGGCAGTGGTACCCCCGTTATCAACATATATCCAGTGAGGACAGGCAGTATTGGTGGCATCGTATTCTGATGGCCTGATTTTGAAATACACGCCATCAATGTCAGTATTGAGTCGGTACATGAAATCATAAGTTCCCTGATTCGCGGTGATAGCGCTGTAATTGTCTTTACTGACTACGACATCGTAATTGTCGGAAAGAGTCATGTAATAAGTCATTGCCGCTATCGCGCGATTCAGTCCGGACTGCGCGAGAATTCTTGCGGACGAGGCCCCGCTGCTGTATTGGGCTGCCTTGCGTTCAAGCATGGCGCTTGCCGCGAAACTCAGAGCAAGGACCGTCAGGAGCCCTAGTATTCCAAGCGTAAAAAGAAGAGCTATACCTCTTTCCTTACGCCGTCCTGACATTGTCTTTTTAAATAAATTTTTCATAACTCAAACCCTTCATTATAATTAACTCAAGACTTCCGGCTCCAGATTCTTTCTAATTCTGCCCTCTATCGCCGAGGAGCACGATCTTTGAAAATGTCCGTTTATTGTTTTTTACGAGAATATGGCCGGTATCCGTGCTTCCTGTACCTTGCCATTTCAGATAGTATCCTTTTTCAAGCAGAGAAATGGAGATAATAACAGCATAAGGAAATTCAGCCTGGTCTGTCGCTAATTGCAAGGCGCCCGAGGCGAGGGTCGCTTTCAAGGGTTTTATACTGAAGTCGACAACGTATGGAATGACATCAGACGAGTTTACTGTTGTGCCGGGATTTATGTCGCCGGCTGGAAATACGGCATCCTGACCATCTTCGGTGCATGTGTAAAAATTCCATTCTGTGGTAAGCACATCCCCGACGACACTTCTGTAAAGCTTGCAACGGAGGTCGTCAGCGGCGGTCGGGCCCTCCCACCAGTACCTTACTTCCGCCAGATTTGTGGAGGATGTTCCAGTGTTAAAGGCCGGTTTTTCAGATAATTTAGCCACGAAATCTATTCTGTCAAAATCCGCAGAAGTCGCGACTTGATCATAAACCTTGTATGGTCCGTAGTAAGTGGAGTTGTAATAGGCGCACTGGAGGTCGCGGGCAATAAGGTTCAGCGCGATTCTGGCATCCTCGAACATCATGGTTTTCGCGTTTGAGCCTGTCCATATTTTCTGCGCCGATGATGTGAACTGCATCAGCGCCAGTATCAGTATTGTAAAGACGGCCATCGCCGCGAGTAGTTCGATAAGCGAATAGGGCATCACTCGTAACCGCGGATAACTCTTGTAGTTTATTTTTATTTTCATTATGCCGGTCTCTTTCGCTTAATTTTTAAATACTTCAAAATAGTAATTTATCTTTTTCCTGCCGGCCGCCGGAGCTTCTGCCGGATAAGATATCTCTATATGTACGCCGGAACCGTAGAGGAAGGTGCTGTCCCATCCGACATTCGTTACTTGTCCAGCTATATTCATCTGCGGAAGCTGCGTCCGCCACACTTTTATAAAGGCCGAAAAATCAACGATGCCATTGCCGCTTCCCTGGGTAATCTTGAATATTCCGGAAGTGCCGCTTGCTTTGATGTTTTCAAGACCGGTATCGGTAGCGCAAGCGAGACTGGAAATCGGGTCGCTCGGGATGGAGGACTCATCAGGCACTGAGCTTCCAGCGATGAACGTAGCCCAGTCGGCTTTGGAAATTATTGATATATAAGCTATCATCTGGTCGGCGGTATCTGCTGCATAGTTGTCGGCTATCGCATCCCTGCTTGCGGAAACTGCTACAGGAAAAAGGCTCATTATCCCTGCTATGCCGATTCCCACAACGGCGATAGCGAGAGTAACCTCAACCATGTTGAAAAACTTTTTAATGGACTTAGTCATAAGATATTCTCCCGGTATAAGGATTTACGCTGATGATTATTTTATTCGCCACACTGGTTCTTGTTGAGGTTCCGCCATTATATACTCCCTGACAAATCATCGTCTGTATCGGAGAAAAATCGAACGAGGAGCCGCCCGGTTTAAAAATGATTGCCATGGACGCTTCAATATCGACGGCAGAAGATCCCGCAACAGAAGATATATCGGAGAAATCAACATCATTCACAGCCTTTCCAGGATTTACTGTCGGTGTTATTGACGCCGTAGTTGCCAGCGGAGAAGTGGCGTCATAGAAGACCAGAGTCCCGTCAGGAATGAAATTCCATTTAGTGTCGGGCACCCAGCTCACAAATGTACATGTACCTGTCGAAGAATTATAATTGACAATACAGGGGCGGTAGCTCCTAAACTTGTATTTATCAGAAACTATAGATGTTACCGAAGCCTCATTTCCCGGGATTATCAGCGCCGCGTATTTATTGTTTCCGATAGCGAATGCTTGGGTCATCCTTAACATTCCTCCGATTTCGCGAGCGCCGCCGGACACGCCCTGCCCCGACATTATTTTGTTGAATGCGGGCAAACTTACGCCGATAAGCACCCCGATAATGCTCAGGACAACAAGCATTTCAATAAGCGTAAACCGCTTGATTTTCAACATCTTTTTCATATCACGCTTCCTGTACTTTTATATTATTCCGGTCTCCGCCCGGCTTCGTGCTCCTTCGTGTCCTTCGCGGTAAACATCTTTATTACTTCCAGGAATAGATGTTGTCCTTGTTATTCGTATCGCTTTCCGTGGTAATGTGATGCTTCTGATCCGCTCCGAGCGAGTATGCGAAAACCGAACCATTTTTACCTTCGACAAGGACATTAGCTGAACCCGCATAATCATTTGCTTTGTTAAAAACACCGTCATAATTGGCATCAACAAAAATCATATATCTGCTGCCCCACGGGTCATAATAATCACCGGCCGCGCTTGCCGGATTGGTATATGTTCCAGCGGCAGGAACCCCGGAAACAGCTGCGGTATTTGTTCCATAACTGGATGGGACATCAAGAAATCTCACATTTCTAGTATTACCGAAGGTCGTTGTTCCGTTGGGAACAGTTCCAACATCGGGACCGTCATATCCGGTGAGGATTTCAAAAAGTTCCCTGTATTTGGCTTCACCATTGTCATAACTGGTATCCATCGGAAAATATCCGTATGTTGCCTCGTACTGCTTTATCGCTGTAACAATGGCGTTGAGCTCAGATTTAGCACGGGTTTTTCTGGCGTTCTGCCTTACGGCGGTTACGGCGGGCAGAAGCATTCCCATCAAAACCGCGATTATCGCGATAACCACAAGCAGTTCAATGATTGTAAACTTCCGTTTCTGGATCCTCATCTTCTCTCTCCTAATATTTTTATGTTTTTTAAACTCTTCCTTCTTTCCCGCCGCCAGCGCAGCAAAGAAAAGTCCAGCATCTGACCAGTTAATTCTGAAAGTTGGCGACGTCGTCTCCTTTTCCGAGATTGTTTTTGGCATTTGTCGTAGGCGTCGTGCCGGACTCGACGTTAGTCAAAGGGTCAAAGTCATTTGGATTGACGTTGGTCAGATTGCCCATGGCACTGTTTGATCCCGCTGAAACAAGGTCATATTTATCTTTATTGAAATAACCGGGGCATCGGTAGAGAATCTTTCCGCCGAAACCGTCAAGTACATAGTAACGATTGGAGCCTGTGGCGATTGGCTCCGCGTCGTTTTTAATCATCTGCTCGTAGTCGATAAACTGACAGAAAGTATCTTTAATTTTCTTGCCTGCCGTTGAGTTATCCACCTCATCCAGCAGAAAATAGCCATATGCCGGCTGCGGAATGTAATAGCCAAACTTTTCTTTGTAGAGCTCAAGAGCTACCTCAAGCTTTTTGACAGTGCCGCGAGTCCTTGTCTCGGCCATTTTCGTGCTTGCATAAGAATAGACGCCAAGCCCCATCGCCATCAGGATGGCAATAATAGCCATAACCGTCAATAGCTCGGTGGTTGTAAATCTTTTCGCCTGATACCATGTTTTGTTACGCATAGCCATTTCCCCCTAATATAAATAAGCATTGTTTAACTTTCAATATAACAATAACACGGTTTCCCGTCAAATGCCAACAATTCGAACAATACCACAATATTCTTGTGACGTCAACAGTGCGAAACTAGTAGTTTTTGAACATGAAGTCATATCTTGCCACGGGCTTGTAGTCATCC
>Ga0154591_1009_pt2 | contig 40495 bp, 32 predicted proteins | sample RifGroF2_FD_116020 | JGI IMG/M metagenome (GOLD analysis project Ga0154591, IMG submission 116020) | Lentisphaerae bacterium GWF2_45_14
GTTCCGCCGAGGATAAGTCATTACGCGCCATTGATTCGAGAATCATGGCCACGGTCATAAAACCGTCGAAGCCCTTTACGCCCCCGGCACACGCGACGCTTCCAGAACCGTCACCGGCAAGGACAGCGCCTGACTCTATCATTTTGTCGATAACAGAGGCCTGGCCCACCTTGGTTTTCATAAGCCGTCCATTATGGCGAAGGACTATTTCGTCGAGGGTCCTTGTCGAGCAACAGTTTGTTACAACCGAGGACGGACGGCTTGTCCTGCCGAGGATATGGTCAGCGACCAGCGGCAGTGTGTATTCCTCTGAAAGTGTTTCCAGCGAATTCGTTACAACCGCCGCCCTACTTACATCACTATTAAAAACAAATCCGGCATCAGCGCTCAGGGCTTTCATCATGGACTTCATCTGAAAGCTGCTGCGGGGGCGAGGTTCAGGGTCATGAGGAAGAATCCCTGAAAGCTCGTCGTTTATTGGAATAAGTTCTAAACCGAGCCTTGAGGCGAAACCGGATGAGAGGGTAGAACCTGAGCCGTTGCAAAAATCGATAATTATCTTGTAGTTTTTTGACGCTATAAGCTGGGCATCGACAAGCGAGGCTATCATGTCCAGATAGGCCGAGGCCGCATTTTCCGGCACAACTTCGAGCGTACCCGTATTGTCCCAGGAACAGTACCTGTAGTTGTGTGCGTGATAAATATCAAGAAGTTCCTGCAGCTGAACGCTGTTGAGATAGGCGCCATAAGACGAGAGAGGAACAATCGCGTTCCAGCCGGCCGGATGATGGCCCGCCCCCAGCAGGAGCCCCCCGTCGGCATGAAGATAGGGAATCAGAAAGTGAAGCATGGGCGCGGGCGAGATTCCAGCGGTGTAAACAGTTGAGCCGCAACTCATCAAAGCTGAAACGACCGCATGCCTGAACATCAGCGATGAAAAGCGGGTATCGGAGGCTATCACAATCTTTCCCCCGTCGAGATAGGAGCCGAGGGCCGAAGCAAAATCGATAGCGAGGTCCGGCGTTAAACCGTTCCCCGTTTCTCCGTGCATACCGGCTCCGCCGAGTCTGAAAGAACGCATCAGATAAAGGACTTTCGGGATAAAATGGAAAGAGTTTATTGAAGCCTAACTTGAGAGCTTCCTAATTCTTTCCTCGGTACATACTATTTCTGTTATCCTAAGGCCGAAGTTCTCGTTTACAACGACAACATCGCCCTTACCAATCAGGACACCGTTTACCATAAGGTCGATTGGCTCTCCGGCAATCCTCTCAAGCTCCACGACGGAGCCGGCGCTCAGGTTCAGCAAATCCCTTATTTTTATGACGGAACGCCCAAGTTCGGCACTGATGGAAACAGGGACATCGTAAAGCATTTCCATATTCCGCTGCTGGCTCATTTGCGATACCGCGGACTGTTCGGTCACAGAAATCTTTCCGAACTGCGCTTCGGCCACATTTAGATTTTCTGGCATATTTATTCTCCGTATTTAAATTAATCAAAAATCAAGTTCGACTGCGGGGGTTCCACTACTTTCGGCGCCACCATGCATCCTATCGCATATCTTGATACCCACCAAATCTTTAAGCCTCCCAGGCCTAGCTAGGAACATGGGCCGCCCGGAAACAGAAACGGTTACGGGTTCGGCTATACTCTTGTCAAGCATTACTATATCTCCCTGTCTCAGGTCCATCAAGTCTCGTCCACGTATCCTGGCATCGCCGAGAGCAACGGACATCGGCATAGGCACATTCATCAGAGAGTCCAGGACAAGCTTTCTTGTATTTTTATCAGCCTTCCGCCCGTAATAGTTATCTTTGTCTCCTGATATGTGATCGAGATGCTCGTTAACTTCCTGGATCATGGGAAGCGGATAGCATATATTTACTATGCCGTTGGCAAAGCCGATTTTAGCATCGAAGGCCAGAACGACCACGGGTGCGTCGGAGGGTGCGGCTTGAATGTATTCCGGATCGGACTCATGACGCTCCTTCTTGAGATTGACACGCATGAGGGCCATCCAGCAGGACTGGAGTTTTTCGAGAATCCTCTCAACAAATGGGTCCATTATCGCGACTTCTATTTCGGTAGGCACCCGTATCTCGGTTTCTATATCGCCCTGCCCTCCGAGGAGCATGTCGACGATGCCGAATACCAGCGAAAGATTGATTTCGATGACAGCGACGCCCGGCAGCGGCTCTGCGGAAAAGACAACGCACAGAGTAATATTTGAGAGGGAGCTGATAAATTCCCCATACTGCTGCTGCTCTGTGGAAACGAGATTAAACTCCACTCCGGTTCTGAGATACAACGCCAGATTGGAAACCATTTCCTTCGCAAATGTTTCATGAATGGTCTGAAAATTTCTGAGCTGATCTTTGGTAATGAGGTTAGGTCTGCGAAAATTGTAATCAGAGACAAAACGCTCTTCTTTTTTCTCTGATGCAAACTGATCTATTTCCCCGCGCTCCATTGCGCCGAGTAGCGAATCAATTTCATCCTGGTTTAATATATTAGGCATTGTGAAAATCCTCCGTATCAGGCCTTATTGTACGAGAAAGCTCGGGAAATACACCTCATTTATCTGCCCGCTCATTTCCTTTTTGTTGTCAAAAAGGTCCGCATTCAATGTAGTTTTAATCTCGTTAGCCAGGGAAGTCTGGGCGTCTTTCGAAAGCAGCCCGCTCAATGTTTTATCCGAAATTATGCCTGTTATCCTGGCACGGATACGATTGAGCATACCCTCGGGACACTCCGCGCTTTTCTTCTGAAAATATTTGAGCATATTGCCATCGCTTACCTCGAATACAACGGTTATCTGGGAATACCTCATCCCCTGTGTACCGGCGATATTAGTTCTGAATGGTTCAATGCTTATCTCCTGTACGTTGGACTTACTCGAATCTTCCGGCGCGCTCTCCTGATTGGTGGGCATCATAGTCCTTACGACGAGGAACGTTACGGCCGGAGTAAGCAGCATGACAAGGACGGAAAGTATTATAAGGGACATTATAACGGTCTTGGTCTTGTCTGCCGGAACGTCCACCGTTTCCTCTTTAGCGGCTTCAACCGCCGCATTTTTTGCATTTTCATCAGCCATCTTATTTTCCCCTGTTTTTATTTTTCTATTTTCTTCATATATGCGTAAAAATAGTTACCCTGTTTGGGTATCTCCCGATAGTCCTTGCCCTGCATGTCTCCGAAATACGCAGGTGTGGCATAGCCGACACAGGACATTCTGTCGAAAGGAACTCCCGAACGCTGGTTAAGATGCCGCATAATCTGTGCCGCCCGTAATATGGCAAGAAGCCTGTCTTTATCGTCGCTACCCATTTCTTCTGTATAACAGCGTATGCTTATCTTATAGTCAAAAAGGGCAAATCCCATTCCTGCCTTGCCCAGATATTCAGCCATCTGAGGCGGAATATTGGATTTCCCACGTTCAAATTCCCCTTCTATCTTAAGTCTAAAATATTTCCCAAGGTTGTTGTCGCTTGACTCTACATCCGAATTGCCTGTCCCGCCACCGCTTTTTACAAGGTTTTCGTGCATACCTGCCTCCTCCATCTTGCCGCTCTCGGGATTCGGAGCCTTGGAGCCGCCCTTTCCGTAAAATGTAAAATCGAAAACGCCGAGACCGCCGACAAGTCCAAAGGCGTTCTTCACATCACCAATCCCCTCCTTGAAACCTGTCTCCTGAACAACTGAAAGGGCCTGCATCAGAATAAAGAACGCGAGGAGTATGGTCATCAGAGCGGTAAACTGGGCCATATAAGGCGGCGCTCCGCGTAAAACTACCTTTTTTGCCATAGCATCTGCCTCATTTCAAGGGTTTTGTCCCTGATTTATGAATTCGGTTATATCGGTAACTTCACTTATTCCTATTTTTTCCGCAAGCATCAGCCTCACATATGGCTCACCGGCGGAAAGTACTTTATGACCGTAACCGAAGCGCCTGCGGTTGACATTGTATTTGCCGTTGAGCATATCAGCCACCGCCTGGATCCTTCTATCCGCAAGCGCCCATGATGACCTTACGCCCTCACCGGAATCTTCGGGCTTGAAACATAATGTTATCTGAAGCTCGTTCCCCACGGAGTTGGCCAAGTTAGCGAAACCCTCAAGTATTCTGGGGGCCTTAAAATCCAACTGCGCTGAACCGGCTGGAAAAATCAGACCGCACGGAATATCCACGTATATACCGCCATCGAGCTGTTTGACTGAAATATAGCTTTTGAATCCCAGCTCCATTATCTTTTCGCGAAACTCATTAAAGCGGTTTTTTATCCTGACAGTTCTCAAATTGACGACGGCCACACTGTCCTTGCTTACCTTGATTTCCTTTGATGTTCCGTCCTTTACATCACCGCCTAAACTGCTCGTCGCGTCATCAAACAAATTGAGGCCCGGAGAGGGACTGCTCATCACAGGATTAATACTGAGGGCACCCCTTATTCCCTCGAGGGCATCCAGAAGCTTGGAATCGTCTTTTGACGAAAAGGAAAGAAGAAGAACGAAAAAGGTAACAAGCAGCGACATCGTGTCTCCCATCGTGAGCATCCATTCGGGGCACCCGTCCACATATGTTATGTCATCTTCTTTTTTTCCCATGGCACCCTTTCGGGAAATAACTATTTTTCATTCTGACGCAGGGCCACTCTTTCGCCTGGGCTCAAATATACTTCAAGCTTTTCGCCGACCACTCTGGGACTGTCTCCTGACTGTATCGACAATATACCTGCGAGCAGCATTTTTTTAAGCTGAACTTCCTCCGCCGTACGCTGTTCAAGCTTCCCCGTGATAGGAATGCAAAAGAGGTTGGATATGAATGCTCCGTAAAATGTAGTTATGAGAGCAACAGCCATACCGGCACCGAGGGAACTCGGGTCGCTGAGGTTCTGAAGCATGTTGATGAGTCCAATAAGAGTTCCAATCATCCCCCAGGCCGGAGTATAATTCCCGAGACTTTTCCATATTGAATGCCCCACTATATGGCGGCTTTCCATGTTGTCGATTTCCATATCGAGGATAGATGAAACCGAGTCTGCCGGATTGCCGTCCACAAGCATCTGGAGTCCGCGCCTGAGAAAATCGTCCTGTATCCCGCTGAGACGGTCTTCAAGAGCGAGAATCCCGTCACGCCTGGCTATAGTCGCAAGCTCGATAAGTGTCCTGTACCACGGGGTAATATCGAGACTGCCGGAGTTCAATGTCTTTTTTGTAACCGCGAAAACTGATTTTATTTTGGGCAGCGGATAAGTTATGAGAAGAGCGGACGTACTACCGCCTATCGTTATCATGACGGACGGAATGTCGATAAAGGCAAATACGGAACCACCGAGCAAAATCGACGCTACGATGAAGGAAAAACCTAGCAACAAACCAGTAAGTGTACCTAAGTCCATAATTATATGACTCCCGAGTTCAATCTGTGAAATATTTTATATGCCGTCAATCCTCATTCCCCTCCGTTTTAACGGGAATTCCGTCAGGCAGTGCGGCAGAAACTTCATTTTTCGTGCATATTGGAAGCGAAGACGCGGCACAGCGCCTCTTAAAATCCGTTATCCTGTCGATTATTTCATCAGGGGTTTCCTTTACGATAAAACTTTTCCCATTAAAAAGTACAAGAAGAGTATCCGGTATTACCTCAATTTTCTCGATAAGGTCACAATTGAGATACTTTTCCTTGCCTGAAACATCGGTTATCTTAATCAATGCAGTACCTCCGCAGCCATGCAAGAGGGCGTCACGAAAATCATATCCAGCACCTCTTCTACAGTTTCTTTTACAATCATGCAGTTCCCATTACACAAAACGAGTACTGTATCAGGAGTTTTTCTTATTTCCAATATATGAGAGGGCCTCAGATATTTTTTATTGCCATTGAGACTAGTCAGCGGTATCATCAGCACACCTTTATTGTTTTTGACAAGGCATTCTTCGCATGAGGCGTGCCAGCTAAAGCTATTCCGCGCACGTCAAAATAAAAAATCGGTCGCCAAAGCCGATAGAGTCTCCGAGCCCGACAACTTTCTTCTCTATTCTTTCCCCGTTGACATAAGTACCGTTCGTGCTTGAATTGTCTATAACACATATATTAGCGGCACCTGTCATTATCTGGGCGTGCTTCTTCGATATCTTCCGCCCGCCAATCATGAAATAATTCCCGGGATTGCGCCCGACAAAAAGGGAACGCCCCTTGTCCGGCAGCATCAGCTTATTGACTACATTATCCATATCGTCGAGTTCGACAAGCACCAGTGAAGAACGTGTCGTATCCTTCATAAGCAATGCCCCCGGCGGATAGTGGGCGCCAAAGTCCGAATTGAAAATTATATTCTCCTCTCCAGCCATGAATATTGTTCCATCTCGCAGGTTTAAATACTTTTCCCCCGAAGAGTTAGCCGGACCGTCCCCGCATCCAAACGGCGAATAAAGATAAAAACCTCCGTTTTGTTCATAGAAGACCAGCGCATAAAAAGCACTATTGCCAACATTTATGTCGCAAAGAGCATCAAGTCCGATAAGTGCCTGGAATGCAAACGAAAACTCAGCGCGGCTTCCGTCAAATGATAGCTTGAAGGAATTTTTGACACTCTGTCCGGCTTCGGGCACAGGTGCAATTCCCTGTTCTCCGACACAAAATAGAAAGACAATGCCGCCCAGCTCTATAAAAATCTTCATCCCCTCATCAAGCGCGGCTTGGCGTTTCTTGAATCCATTGAAAAGGGCAAGCGGCGTCTCTCCCGAGTCAAAAACAAACCATCTTCGTCCTATGCGCCTTAAGACAAGCTGCACAGGGGCAATGCTCTGATCTTCGATCAATATGTCCGTTTCACATTTCGAAGAGCCTATTCTGACTATCTTCTGGGTTACCGGAAACACCAGCTCGCTCCACGTTCCGGCGGAAAACATGAATGCCCTGAGTGGAACCACACTTACAGGCCTAAATTTAAAAACGTCCGACGACATAGCGTATATGCAGTTAGTATGCGTCCCTAAAAGTTCAGACTGTTCTTCAAATCTGCCATCCATCCGGCCACCTCACTCGTTTCAGTACAATAATCCGAATGCTTGATGAAGTCTATATTGAATATTCATTAAATGCCCGTTAAATTAGGATTTTATTCTTATGATTCCGGGAAACAGGGGAATATGGACTCAGCTAAAATCAAAATGTTAACAAATATAAATTCGCCTGACGATCTCAAAAAAATCGCCGTTGACAAACTCCCGGATCTCGCTTCTGAAATAAGAGAGGAACTGCTGGAAGTCGTCTCAGGCCACGGCGGACACCTCGCACCCAATCTGGGAGTCGTAGAACTCACAATCGCGCTTCACTATGTATTCAACGCACCCCTCGATAAAATAATATGGGACGTCGGACACCAGGCATATGTCCACAAAATCCTCACCGGCAGACGCGAATTCTTCAAGACCCTCAGAAAAATGAACGGCTGCGCCGGATTCCTGTCGCGCGAGGAGTCACCATACGACTGCTTTGGCGCAGGGCACGCCGGTACCGCCATATCAGCGGCACTAGGAATGGCAGCCGCGCGCGACAGAAGCAAGGGTTCCGAAAAAGTCATCGCCGTTGTCGGCGACGGCTCCCTCAACTGCGGCATATCCCTCGAAGGACTCAATAATATCTGCGAAACGACAAAGGATATCATACTCGTACTAAACGATAACAAAATGTCCATTTCCCAGAACGTTGGCGGAATACCCCGCTACCTCAGCCGCCTCATCTCGGGAAAAAGCTACAACCGCTTCAAGGCGTTCGCCAAGATGATGCTTAAGAAAATCCCCGGCGGCATGGAAATAAGACGAAAGATCCAGAGACTGGAAGAAGCCACAAAAAGTATTTTCGTTCCTGGCGTATTCTTTGAGGAACTCGGAATACGCTACGTAGGCCCCGTCCATGGTCACGACATACCTGAACTCATCCGTACCCTTGAGGGAATAAAAGAGTTTAACAGGCCCGTCATCCTGCACGTAATTACCGAAAAAGGACACGGCTACCAGCCAGCCGCCACATCTCCTGAAGATTTCCACGGACTCTCCGCATTCAACCCGGCAACAGGAAAAAGCAATGCCGTCACAAAGGACGGATTCTCTACATTTTCAGCCGCATTCGGCGAAACCGTATCGGAGATAGCCGAAAAAAATGACAATGTCGCAGTGATAACCGCCGCGATGAAATGTGGAACAGGCCTCAAGGAATTCGCCAATAAGTTCCCGGATAAATTCTACGACTCAGGAATCGCCGAAGAACACTCGATAATCTTCTCCGCCGGCCTTGCGGCGGGAGGACTTAAACCGATTGTCGTTATGTACTCAACATTCCTCCAGCGCGCGCTGGACTGCGTTTTTCATGACGTCTGCCTTCAGAACCTCCCGGTAATCATCTGCACCGACCGATCGGGCATTGTCGAAGACGGTCCCACGCATCACGGAATACACGATCTCGCCTTCCTCCGAAACATGCCGAACCTGAATATTCTTATGCCTTGCGACGAGAACGAGCTGAGGGCAATGATGCTGAAGTCCTATGAAAAAAATTCCCCCATCCTTATCAGGTATCCTAAAGGCGGCTCAAACAAACATTTCGACAAATCAGTTCAGCCCTCCGATATCGAATGGGGCAAGGCGAATATCGTCAAAACGGGCGCCGACCTCGTGATTTGGGCGGCGGGCGCCGAAGTCTCGACCGCAGAAAAAGTCTCGGAACTTCTCGCCGCAAACGGAATCAATGCAGCAGTTGTAAATACCCTATTCCTCAAGCCTTTCGATGAAACGCTACTTAAGGAACATGCCTCAAAAATGTACGTGTTTTCAATCGAGGACTGCCAGACAAAAGGCGGACTCGGCAGCACCATAGACGAAATTCTTATAAACGAAAAACATCACGGGGTCCACCACTTCGGATGGGGCGACGAGATCATCCCCCACGGCCCCGTAAAAGAAATCCGCAAATTAAAAAACTTCACACCCGAAGCCATCACAGAAAAAATCCGAAACGTTATTTCCCAATCGTAACCACCCCTGGAAAATCGATTAAAACAGATTATGTTTAAGAAAACACAGGGGGGATGATTGTGACAAAAAAGAAGGCATTTTCAGCCGGTATCCTATTTTCAGTCCTTATGGCAATGGGATTTTTCTGCGGCGCTACCGATGAAGTGGTATACTCGCTTGATTTTGCTAAGGCCAGAGGCAATCCGGTATCCTACCTGGCAAGAAAGGGATTTGTCCTGAAAAAAGACGCCGACGATCTATCCCTTTCATTCAAAAATGGTGCACTTGAACTCGCTCCACCATCCCCGTTGTTTGGCGTGATAATAAACGATAGTATCCATATAAACGATTTTTCAAAAATAAGAATAGAATGGGGCATCCTCGAGTACCCGGAGGGCGCATCATATGAGAAGGACATCAACAACGAAGCAATTATGGTATATATTTTCTTTGGTGATAAAAAGTTGTCGAGCGATAGTTTATTCATCCCGAACAGCCCCTATTTCATAGGGCTCTTCCTGGGACAGCACGACGTGTCCGGCAAAATGTATACCGGCCATCACTTCACCGCAGGCGGGCGCTTCGTATGTGTCGGCTCTCCCAAACAAGGTGAAACGGTAACTACCGAGTTTGAACTCAAGCCGGCCTTCAAAAAATACTTCAATCAGGTCGAAGTGCCGTTTGTTTCGGGAATAAGCCTCGAAGTCGACACCTCGTATCTCGACAACGGACAGTCAAAAGCGTTCATAAAGAAGATCGAAATCCTCAAGTAGTTTTATGAAAAAGCCCCTTGATGAAGTCAAATATACGCTTGAGCTTCATCCCGGGATTTATGAGCTTTATCGCATGGAACGGGCATGATTCGACACAGCACATGCACAATATGCATCTGCCCCTGTTCTTGACCGTAAACCTCTTGTTATTCTTTGCCTTACAGATAGCTTTCTGCGAACATGCCTCCGCACAAAGTCCGCAGTTTCTGCATTTTTCCGGCATTATATAAGGACGGCATGAAAGAAAATACGTTGAAAGTTTGAAGATAGGTTCAGGAAATCGGTGCAGCATATCGGAAATAGACTTTTTGGCGTTGAGTGCCATGAGCTTCTGCACGCCGTCCCCTGTCATTTCTATCTTGTCCATATCGATAACGCCGTAGCCGAGCTTACCGACGATAACGAGCAAAGGAATATCCAGAGGTGTGTATCCATAAGCCGCACAAGCACAAGCATCTACCGCTGCAGCATCGATTCCGGCAAAAAGAAGTCCCGTATTGACAGGCTCTCCACTGGAGGGCCCCTCGCCTTCCATTGAAAAGACCGCGTCCATCACTATAAAATCGGGCTTTCTTATTCCAAAAATCTGTGCGATGAAAGTCGCCATTTTCCTGGGCGACGGATAATCGCCGTGAAAGTTGCTTTTGGCGTTTCCCGGCATAAGTCCGTAAGAATTTTTGACTGCTCCGGTGATTTTGGTGAGCATGTGGGTCTTGAGCTTCGGAACGCTTATTACGGCATCGAAATCATCAAGCTCGCGAAGCATGGGAATTGTCATATTGTTGACATTCAGACGTTTTACATTTTCAAACGGGATCAGCTTCACCTTTTCCTCTTCCGCAAGTTTAGCGAACCCGGTCTTATCCCACAGTTCGTCCCAGGAAAAAGTACCCGCCGGACTGTCGCCCACGGTTATGTCAGTTATGCCAAAATTCCTCAGGTATTTTATTATAGCCCTCACAATTTCCGGGTGAGTGGTAGCGGCAAATTCAGGGGTCTTCGCCGTCAGCATATTGGGTTTTATGAGGACTTTCGTACTCGGACAAAACTTTTCAGGAAGCCCGCCGGCGGCATCTATCGCCTCGGCGACCTTCTGCGCGGTAACTGTGCTGTCGTTATAATCATCCATTTTTATAATGGAGACTTTTATTTTTGAACTTTCAACCATTTTGTCTTCCTGTATTTGACTAGAGAACCGGAGTAAGCAGCGAACATATATTTTCCGCAAGTTCCCTCGAAAATTTCTTATTTTTCATATCGGAGGTGGTGATTTCACATGAATCATACAATTCCTTCAGAAACTGTTCGCGGACATCGGATATGAACTGACCGCCATAGGCCACAAAGTCCAGCTCGAAGTTAAGCCGAAAGCTTCTGACATCGCAGTTACTTGATCCCATCACGGTCCACTCACCATCGACGATCATGGCCTTGACATGAGAAAAAGAACCCATTTTCTCGAATATCCTTATCCCGTCTGAAAGCAGTTTCTCATAAAGACTTTTACACGCAAAATCCACATACCAGTGGTTGTTGTTTTTCGGGACGATCAGCTTCACATCGACTCCGCGGGCAGCGGCCATGCACAGTGCACTGATGAACGGCTTGTCGGGCACGAAATACGGCGTCATTATCCAGATATATTTCTGAGAAGTCGTGGCGGCTGTGAAAAAAACTTTCTGAGAACCTTCGGGGTTCTGTCCCGGGCCGGTATCGATTATTCTTACGGTGCCGTCCCCGAGGGCGGAATCAAGCGGCGGAAAATTTTCTTCTGTAAATATTTTTGACGGAGGGAAATTTGTGGCAAAACACCAGTCGCGAAGAAAAGAAAACTGCAGCTCGCCCACGGCGGAGCCTTCCATACAGCAATGAAGATCATGGATATATTTATATTTGGTAGAGTCGCTTCCGCTGATATTATTGCTGCTTATATTTATCCCGCCGATAAACGCCGTTTTGCCGTCAACGACAAGAAGTTTTCTATGGTTACGAAGTTGTATCCGCCACGGGGTAAAGAGGTTTATCCTCATAAACGACTTGATTTGAAGGTTCGGGATTTTTCCCGAGTACTTTCTGAAAAAGTGCGACAGTATAGCATGACTGCTGCCGAACCTGTCATAAAGGACTTTGACCTTTACGCCATTGCTGGCTTTCCGCGCGAGGGCATCGAATATCGCTTTGCCTATCTCGTCGTTCATTATAATAAACGACTGGAGGTGAATGTTATGCTGTGCGCTTTCTATTGCTTTGAGCATTCTGGGATAAGCCATCGTGCCGTCGTGAAGCAGCTCAAGACTGTTCCCTTTCATGGGGAGCGTTTCGGGCAGAAGGCGATCGAGGGTTCTGTTGTAGTTAAAGGTATTGCGCTGGTAGTCGGGATACTTGGCAATATGCTGTATCTGGTTGCGGAAATAGTTGCCCATTCCGTTAAAAAGTATTCCCTTTTTCTCGGCGTTGACAATCTCGTTTGAAAGCTGCACGCTGAGCCCCGTTGTTTTCAGTCGGTTTATTCCAAACAAAAGATAGATCATTATGCCTATGAACGGAAAATCGAGCACGACAAGGATCCAGAGCATTGCGCTTGCCGGTTCTTCGTGTTTATTTATCAATATATGGATAACAGTGAGGACGTATATGGCGAGCAAGGCAAGACTGCAAACCATGAATGTCGTGGTTCTTATCATTTCGAGCGATTCAAGTGATTCAAACATCTATTTCGGCCTGCTGAAAAAATCCGTATATCCATGCGAAAAAACCCGATGGACATACTATATTCCTGTAGAATGGAATTACGAACATGAAAGAACATGATTTAATTAAAACGATAATCCCGTATTTCAAGCAGGGCCCGGACATCGTTACGGGGCCAGGCGACGATTGCGCTGTAATCGATGTCGGAACAGAGAAACTCATGCTCGCCGCAGTTGACCAGATCGCGGGCGGAATACACTATATCGAAGATTGCGACGGGATTGACAAGGCGGCGGCAAAACTCCTCAAACGCAACCTCAGCGACATCGCCGCGATGGGGGGAGTCCCGTCATACGCGCTGGTTACCGTATCGGCGACTCTTTCGGATGCCGATTCACTGCTCTTCTTCAAGGCGCTTGCCGCGGAGGCTGAAAAATACGGAGTCTCAATCTGCGGCGGCGATATATGCGCCTCGGCAAAAGGCGCTTCAGTTTTCACACTCTCCATTTTAGGATGGGTAGAAAAAGCAAAGCTTTGTCTCCGCTCGACGGCAAAGCCCGGAGACCTCATTTATGTTACAGGATGCTTCGGCAATTCCTTCAAGTCGCGGCATCACCTCAATTTCATCCCGCGCCTGGAAGAGGCTCAGTTTCTCGCCGGAAACTTCACTCACGCCATGATTGATGTAAGCGATGGGCTTCTTGCCGATCTCGGACATATGCTCGAGCTCTCGAAACTGGGCGCCATCCTCGACACGTCTCGAATCCGTCTGCGTGCTGGAGCTACACTCGAAAGCGCGCTCGGCGAAGGCGAAGACTATGAACTCATTTTCGCCGTTGCCCCGCATAGGGCAGCAGAGCTCGAAAAATCCTGGCCCTTTCCCACAGAGCTTTCACGGATAGGTTCCTTCAGTGAGGAATTTCAGGGACTTGCATATGACAGCTCCGGCATTAATTTATGCGAAAAAATACGGGGAGGCTTCGACCACTTTGACTCCTGAAAAATTCAAAACATATTCAGAATCCGATACCGAGAAAGCCGCCTTCCGCATGGCCTCGCAAATTCCATTCGGCTCCGTCGTTGCGCTTCATGGAAATCTCGGAGCCGGTAAAACCGTATTTGCCCGCGGCTTCGCGAGAGGACTCGGGGTTTCTCAAGTCGTGTCAAGCCCGACATTTACGCTCGTTCAGGAGTATCCGCTAAAGAACAACAAATGGCTTTATCACCTCGACATGTACAGAATCGATAATTACCGTGCCGCGCTCGCCTTCGGCGTGGACGAGTATTTTGAGGATAAAGACGCAGTCGTGCTTGTGGAGTGGGCGGAACGCGTCGCTGAAATTCTCCCCGAAAACCTTTTTATTGTAAATATCAGACGCATTGAGGACGATACCAGGGAAATAACAGTGGAGCACCCTGCCCCGTGAAAGTCTCTATCTCAAGACAGATCAGTTATTTTGAGACGGATTGTTCATTTCATCTCCGCCTCTGCCCCATATTCCGCATGCTCCAGGAAGCCGCGCTCGCGCATTCGATCAAGGCAGGATGGGGCATGAAGCAAATGAGCGAACGTGGATGCGTCTGGATTTTGAGCAAGCTCAGAATGGAACTTCAACGCAGTATCGACTTCGGGGAAGAACTGCAAGTAACAACATGGTCAAAGGCGGTCAGCGGCCTCAAGGCGTTCCGCGAATTCGAGATTTTTGCAGACGGCGAAAAAGTCGCGTCGGCCTCCAGCATCTGGGTATATTTCGATCTCGAACGCAAAAGAATCTGTACCATACCCGAAAATGCCGCATCCGATTACGGAATTGAGGGTGGCAGCGCGCTCGACTTCAATCTGGAACGCTGGAAAACTTCCGCAAATTTCGAGCCGTCGCAGAGCTCCAGGATAAGCGTCCGCTTTTCCGATTTCGACACAAACGGACACGTAAATAACACGATATATGTCGATTACGCTGAACATCTTGTATCTCTTCTCGCATGGAAACCTGAGATAAAAATTTTCACGATACAGTTTTCAAAGGAAATATCCAGCAAGACAGATTTTGTCAACGTAGGGTTCAACGGCGATGAAAATGGCGGAAACTTCAAAATCTTTTCAGGCTCCGATACGTTCGCTGTCGGCGACATGCTGTTTAAATAGCATTCCATCCAAACAGCAGTGGCGTTCCCGCATTCGCGGGAACAGTAACCGGAATGAAAAACGACGCGAAAAGGCAACAGAGAGTATATTCTTTTTTCATTCAGAACTTGCCTTCATTCAAGAACTTGAGGGTATTTTTTATCGCTGCGCGGTTGATAACGATTAAGCTGTGACTGACGGGGACAACCGTATGATCTTTTTCGCCTTCGATATGGGTATATTTTTCAGCTACTTTCATATCGTATTTTCCGGCTATCACGCCTATTTCGGTACCTGACGGTACCGGGACCTTGTGTACATAGGCATCTTTATGACTGCTGAGTTCCGGAAGAGATTTCACGAATTTTCCAATGAACGGGATAAGGGACACGGTTGTTTTCGCGGCATCGGATCCCTTGTTGGGTGGCGCTAGCATTACCACCCGCCTGATAATATTCATGTTTCCCTTTTCGAGAAGCGAGAGAGCCTCGCGCGTTACGATGGAGCCGAGACTGTGGGTTACGACATAAAGTTCACGTTCCAGTTTTTCGGCGTGGACCTTCATGATATATTTTGCGAAATCGATGCCGTGCGCGGCAATATTTTTACGTGTTGTGAAGTAGTCGTAAAGCCTTGCCTCGTAGCCGTGCAGATTAAGAAAGCGGCCGATAAAATACATACCGAGTCCTCTTAGAAAAAGACCATGGATGAGAATGACCGTCTTGCCGTTGTCATTCGCTTTCGGAGCTTTGAAAAAATGCAATGGCAGTTTCATTTTACCCCGCGTGATCTTCCACAATTTTTTTAGTCGCCACAAGGTCGAGCTTGCCTGTCCCGAGAAGCGGAAGTGCTTCGACTTCGATGAAATTGGAGGCCTTCGGTATCCAGAGATTGGTCAGTTCCTTTTCTCTGAGTTCTTCAATAATTTCCTCTGGCGTCATCTCAATCTTCGAGTGGACAACCACAAGCTTTTCGCCCTTGGAACTGTCCGGCGCACCCATTACGGCGATACAGCGGTCTTCACTCTTAAGTATTTCGAATATAGCCTTTTCTACAAGTTCATGGGGAATCATTTCTCCCCCTATTTTGCTGAAGCGAGAGAGTCTCCCTGTCACGGTGAGGTAGCCGTCAAGGTCCATCTTTCCAATGTCGCCCGTATTGTACCAGCCGTTTTTTATGACCTCATGGGTTTTCTGCGGCTCGTCAAGGTAGCCCTGCATTACGTTGGGGCCTTTGACAAGCATAAGGCCTTCTTGTCCCGGCTCGAGCTCCTCAAGTGTTTCTGGATTAACTATTTTCACGCAGATACCCGACATTGGCGGGCCAACACTTCCTGGTTTACCCGGACGCTTTCCGAGGTTCAGTATTGAATTTGCAATATTTATTGATACGATTGGAGAAAGTTCGGTACTGCCATAGCCCTCGATAACCTCAAGGCCTGTCATTTGCTTAAACTTCTCGGCAATGTCCCGCCTCAGTTTTTCGGCTCCGGTCACGACAAGGCGCAGCGACTTGAATTGCTCGGGTTTGCACTTTCTCATATATGACTGGAGGAATGTTGGCGTGGCGAGCAGTACAGTGAGTCCGTTCTCGGCAATTACCCTGCCGATGGTTTCGCCGTCAAGGGGGTTCGGAACATAGACAGCTTTCGCCTTTATCATCAGCGGTATCCAGAAGCAAGTGGTTATTCCGAAGCTGTGAAAGAGAGGAAGGTTCCCAACGATTCGGTCACTGTTTCTCCAACCCATTATGCGGATGCACGAGTATACGTCGCTGTTTATGTTATGATGTGAAAGCATTATGCCTTTCGGGATACCGGTCGAGCCGCTGGAAAAAAGAAGCACGGCGGTGCCAAAAACATTTCTGTGCGTATTCGGCGCGAGGAAATTCATTATTTCCTGCCGCGGAAAAAGAAAGAACGCGGATGTGTAGATAATTTTTTTCAGCTTGGAAATTTTTGGCGCAATATCTTCGAGGAAAACCATTTCGGGAAGCGGCTCCATCTTTATTTTCTGGAGAAACTTCCTGCTGGTAAGAATGCAATTGAGCTTCGCCTTCGCCGCCGAAAGAACGATCGATTCGCGGGAAGCTGAAAAATTCAGCATTGCTGGTACCTTGTCGGCAAGCATTGTTCCCAAAACGGTCATGACGCTGATAGTGCTGCTGGGAAGCATTACCCCAACATATTTTCTGTCTTTCGGTACCATTTTGCGTATTTCGCGGCTGAGAAGTGCGGCCCCTACAAAGAGCTCGAAGTTCCTAAATTCCTTTCCGTCAGCGTCCTTTACGGAGACGTGGAAGGGATGCCTGCGGGCCATTAAGCAAAACCTGTAGTGAATGGGTCTTTCCTCTTCGCGCGGCTCCATTTCCGTTTCGGCGGCGAGTTCGGAAATTACCTGCCTGATCTTGAATGGCGTTACGCCCTTGTCAAGCGGCTTTCCTACAGTTACCGATGCGGGGTGCGGAAACTCAATTGGAAGCTTGAACCTTATCTTTCCGTAATAATAACTGAATATACTGCCCCATAGCATCCCGAGCCTTATGGGGATTATTGGAACATCCATATTTTCAGGAATCATTTTAAAAAGTCCCTTCCGAAATTCGTCCATTATTCCATTTCTGGTTATTTTACCTTCCGGAAAGAGGCAGACTAATTCGCCTTTTCTAAGAAGCTCACGCGTTGTCTCGAAAAGCTCTTTTGTCCTACGCGGCTTGCCTGCAGAAGGGACTTCGACTATACCCGCCCATTTGACAAATGGATATATCAGGGGCTGACGGTAATAGTCTTCGTGCATCAGGAAGTGGACAAGGCGCGATGTGCAGGCAGTTATGAGAAGACCGTCGACGAACGAAACATGGTTTGCAACAAGCAACGCGGGCCCGTGCTCGGGAATATGTTCCGGATCTTTCATCTTTATCTTATAAATAGTACGCGAGATAAGAAGAATGATACAGCGGCCTACATATTCAGGGGCTTTTATAAAGAGAAGCACAGATACTATAAACGTAAGTACCCCCATCCCCATGAATATGTTACGCGGATCAATACTCAGGCAGCACGATTGAAGCAGCAGCGCCGCGTTCTCAAAAATAGACGCATCCCGCTGTGCCGCTTCTCCGCTTCCCGATGTAAGCATGAACATCACCGCACTCGAAATCATTATCATGAAAAAACAGACCATGTTCGCATTCGCAAAAAAGTTCCCGCGCTCTTCCGGATTGGTGAAATTCTGCTGGTATGCCCTCAGCGGTATTACAAAAAGGCCGCCCGAAATTCCAAGCAGAAAAAGCGAACCCAGAAATAACGGATAAAACATTATGCCCCCGGCAGATATTGCCTCTCCGGGAAAAAGCGCGGCGGTAAAGAAAAACATCACCATACCGGCCGCCCCGAACGGCACAAGTCCCAGCTCGACACGCCCGGCTGAGAGCCGTCCCGCCAGCCAGCAACCTAACCCCATACCACCCGCTAGCGCAAGCTGAATTATTCCGATATCAGTGGACCTCTCGCCTGGAATCCCGAGTGTGTATTTCGCGAAAACTATCAGCACCGTCTGCACGGCCGCTCCAACCGCGAAAAAATACGATTCGGAAAGCATCGCAAGGAAAAGCCGCGGCTTCTTGAGCAGCGACATGACGCCGTCCCAATATTTAATAATCACATTCCAGTGCCATTTTCTTTGCGGATTGCCCGCCCGTCCCTGCGGTATTCTTAGAGTAAAGAGAAAGCCCGTAAGCCCAAGTCCCGTGAAAAGAAATCCGCACAGGTAGAGATTGTCGGCTACAAGCGTCTTGAGCATAAAGCCCGCTCCAACACCAATTATAACCGCGAAAAAATTCGCCATCCCTATATTACCGTTTGCGTGCGATATCTCCTTGTCGTTGAATATCTCGGGAATGATTCCGTTGAAGGATGGGCTGAAAAACGCGCTTTGCGCGGCCATAAGAAACATTACCGAAACAAGAGGCGCTATTCCCCATGAATTAATTTTAAAAAGGGTGAGCGCTCCCAAAGCCATTACACAAACTTCGGCGAACTTGGAAATTACAAGAACATTTCTTTTCGGAAAACGGTCCGCGAGGTACCCGGCAGCTTCTGAAAATATCAAAAAAGGAAGTACATACGCCATACTCAACATTGCAAGAAAAGCGGAATCCCTGGCATAGCTTTCCGTAAATCCCACTGCCGCCAGAACGGCTATCGTCTTAAACGCATGATCATTGAAAATCCCTAAAAACTGCGCGCCAGCCAACGGACTGAGCCTTTTTAGAAAAAATATTCCGCTTCCACTTTCCATCGGATAGTTTTCCTTCTATTTCCGACAATATGATTAAAGTGTCATAATCATTCGGTAAAATTGATTAAATCAATAACGATATTTTAGTCACGTTTCATTTTCTCGCGAATAACACCGATACTTATAAGCAGATCGACTGCTCGCGAAAGGGCGTGATCAGAAGATCCTGCCCCGGTTTCAGAAGAGAGCCTTTTAAAATCTATCTGCGGAAACGGCTCCGCTATTATCAATGGGACAAGCGGCTTTGCCGATATATCGACAAGCTCCGGCGGAACATCCGGAAAAATAAGCCTGCTTCCATTAGGCAGAGAAACCGACTTCATGGGAAAGGGCTTGCCCTCTGGATATTTCCCCATAACTATCGCATGCCCGGACTTCTCAAGCAATGCCCCAAAAAGCTCCGGAGAATTTTCCGTTTTCCCACTTGTCAGAATCACGATTGGACGCTCAAAGAGTTTTTTTAAATCACTCCCTTCAGGACAGCCGGGAACGTCTTCCGGATGACAGAAGAGCCTTGCCGCTTTTAACGCTGAAACGGTGTCACCTCCGCGAGAATTCCTCAAATCTATTACTATTCCTGACGGTTTTTCTGAAAAACCGGCGACCATTTCAGCGTCATTTTTCAATGCCGCGACAATAGCTGGAGTGAACGAGTCCAATCTTATGTAAGTGACTTTGTTTGAAGCGATATTGATGATGTTGAAAATTTCAGCCTTGTTTTCAGGCAGAGCTTTTGTCTCTTCAAATTTTTCACCCGACGGGATATATTCAATTCCGGCACTGAATGAATGGACAAAATTACGTATAAGCTTTTCGCGTGCCTTTTTGTCAGAGTCGAGCCTTTTTATAAGTGAAGGATAGTCCTTCTCCAAGACAGTAATGATGGCTTTTATTTCATCGGCCGCCTTATCACTCTCATTGCCAGATGCTTGCGCTGATATTGAGAAGATTAAGAAAAGATACAGAAATAACTTCATTTCAGATGCTGCCGTTTTTCAGGCTTTCCTGAAGCTCGGAATCCGCCTTTCGTATGGCTTCGAGCTGTTCTTTCCTGAACTCCTTGAGCTTTTCTGCAATGGCCTTTTCTGAGAGGGCAAGTATTGCCAGCGCAAAGAACGCGGCGTTCTTCGCGCCTGCTTTTCCGACTGTCACGGAGGCGACAGGTATTCCCGGCGGCATCTGAACAGTCGACAGCAGAGCGTCAAGTCCGTTAAAGGGCTCGCACGCCATAGGAAGTCCTATTACCGGAAGCACGGTATGCGCCGCAATGACTCCGCCGAGATGGGCCGCCATTCCCGCCGCACAGATGATAACCTTGATTCCCGAAGTTTCGGCGCCGCGTGCAAAGTTCGCCGCTTCTTCCGGCGAACGGTGTGCGGAGATTATCCTTGCGGTAAACGGCACATCGAATTTTCTAAAAATATCGAAGGAGTCTTTTACGCTTGAAAGGTCGCTCTTGCTTCCCATTATTACGGCAATTTTCGCATTTTCCGGCATAGTCCTTAGTCCTTATATGAGAAAAACCGGCGGCGCAATTTTTTACACTGCGGGGCCGGTTTTCCTTTTATCTTTATCTTTGGTCAGGCTTCGGTCTGCTGTTGTTCCTCAGCTTCCGCTTTCACCACCGGCCCGTATTCAAAGCCTACTTTGCCTTCCGCTATTTCAAGAAGAGCTATATCAAGGTGATTTTCATCTTTGCACTTGACCATAGGTCTCGCTCCCAGAGCGAGCTGCTTGGCTCTTTTAGCGGCCACAATAGAAAGTATCTTCGGATCAGCAATGACTTTTTTTGCCCTTTCTACGTACGCATTATTCATAGACCGAACTCCTTATCTGTTAATTGACCCCATCATCAGTAATCGATGATTGTCCTGTGGTTGTCTATCACCGTCATATCGCCTCTTACAACGATCTGATAACGGCAGTTGAACTCCGGTACTGCGTCGAGAATATACCTTTCAGCGAAGTCTTCACGTTCGGCGCATTTTGCGGCATCCCTTATCATAAGATAGCCCACGTATATAAATATTTCCATCTCGACCAGGTGCTTTGACACGAGACCGTGATATTCGGGGTCTTTCTTTTCGTTCACGTACTTGACAGCCTCAAGCTGCTTAGAGTGCATTTCCTGGAGGAAGTGCTTGAGCCTGAGAAGCTTCCCTTCACACTTAATATTATCAAACTTCGCAATCAGCGGATCAAGAACGCGCTGGAGCACACCGCCGATAGAGGCCACGTGCTGGAGCTGCGTGGTGCCTTCGTAGATGTTCGTGATACGTGCGTCGCGGTAGAAGCGCTCGACATTGAAGTCGCGCATGAAACCGGTACCGCCGTGAATCTGGATGGCGTCGTATGTCACCTGATTGGCGATTTCGGTTGCGTACGCCTTGCTCATCGGAGTAAGGACGGCGGCGATTTTCGTATAGGCCTTCTGTGCGGCGCGCTGTTCTTCGGTCGGATTTTCGTTATCTTCCACTACATGGTTGTAACTTGCGCGCAAGTCCACATATTTTGTTGTTTCATAGAGAAGCGTTCTTGCAGCAACAATCTTGAGCTTCATCTTCGCGAGCATGTCATAAATGGCCGGGAACTTGTCGATGGAAGTCTTGAACTGTTCGCGTTCTTTCGCGTACTTGCGGGCGTCGCGGTAAGCAGCTTCGGCTATGCCGAGCGCCTGCCCGCTGATGGCTACACGTGCGCCGTTCATGAGGGCCATGATGTATTTTGTCAGTCCGCGTCTGCGCAGTCCGCAGAGTTCAGCGGGAACGTTGTTGTACTGAAGTTCGCATGTCGCGACTCCGTGAATGCCGAGCTTGTGTTCGATACGCCTTACGACAAGTTCGGGACATATCTTGCAGACAAACATCGAAAGACCGCGTCCGTCGGTCGTTCCTTCTTCGGAACGAGCGAGTACCAGATGCACCTGTGCGCAACCGTTGGTAATGAAGCGCTTCATGCCGTTCAGGTACCACTGTCCGGTTTTCGGGTCCTGAGTCGCCTTGAGTCGGACTGACTGAAGGTCGGAACCTGAATCGGGTTCCGTAAGATCCATTGAGCCGTCGTATTCGCCAGTGGCGAAACCGGGCAGATACTTCTGCTTCTGTTCTTCGCTGCCAAATTCGCATATCGTTTCGGATATGTCCTGGAGTCCGAAGAGGTTCTGAAGGCTCGCGTCGGCCCTGGATACCATTTCCGTCATCATCGTATAGATGGTATTCGGGAAATTGAGACCGCCGAAACGGTGCGGAAGCATCACGCCCATCACGTTTGCTTTTTTAAGCTCGTCGAGGTTTTTCTGTGTGAGCGGGTGATAAGTTACGGTGTTGTTCTCGAAATGCGGGCCTTCCATATCTACCTGTCTTGATCTCGGCTCGATCCTCTCGCCGGCGACTTCGCCTACGACTTCGAGAGATTGACGGTAGTTGTCGAGAGCGTCCTCTAGATTCACGGGTGCGCTGTCGCACTCTTCCGCGAATTTGAAATGGTTTTCCTTGAGCTCTACTACTTCTTTGAGATCAAGGTTTTCCAATGTGAACTGGAGGTCTTTATTGTCTAAGAAAAAGTTCGGCATTGTTATCCCCCCTTAAACTTTGGATTTATAGGCTTTAATCATTTTGGGAATGATATCGTTGAGTTCGCCCGTTATTGAATAATGTGCGACTGAGAATATCGGCGCGTCCGGATCATTGTTTATCGCAATGATTTTTTTGGATTCGGCCATACCCGCGCGGTGCTGTATTGAACCGCTTATTCCGCAGGCGATATATAGCTTCGGCCTTACAGTAACACCCGTCTGGCCTACCTGGTGATCGTGGTCGATCCACCCGGCATCGACTGCGGCGCGTGATGCTCCGACTTCGCCGCCGAGAGCTTCCGCGAGCTGGTATATGAGCTTGAAGTTGTTCTTGCTTCCCACTCCGTAACCGCCGGCGACTATTATCTGAGAGCCCTTGAGGTCAACGCTTTTTTCTTCGCGTATGCGCTCGATTACTCTTATGACGGTCTCTTCTTTTGAAAGGGCGGGTTTGATTCTTACAAGCTTACCTTTTCTTGAGCTGTCGGGACTGTCCATTTTCATCACGCCTTCGCGGACGGTCACCATCTGTGGATCGTCCCAAGTATTGACAATTGTGGCGATGATGTTGCCGCCGAACGCAGGACGAATCTGCATCAGCTTGTCCTTATATGACTTCTGATTGACCTTGTCTTCGAAATCATCGATTTGAAGGTCAGTGCAGTCTGCCGTAAGTCCTGCGAGTTTTTCGGATGCGACGCGGGGCGCGAGTTCGCGGCCCTTCATTGTCGCGCCGAAAAGGAGGATGTTCGGTTTATGTTCCTTTACGAGGTCAATTATCACTTTCGCGTAGGGGAGCACTGTAAAGGGCTCAAGCCTGTCGTCTTCGGCGAGATACACAGTATCGCAGCCGTAGTGATAAAGAGTTTCAACACAACCTTCGATTTTATTTCCGAGCAGAACGGCTTCTGTTTTGATGCCGAGCCTGTTTGCGAGGTCGCGGCCTTTGCACACTAGCTCAAGGCTCACGTCGGCGATTTTACCGCCTTCCTGTTCGATGAATACCCATACGTTTCCAATTTTTGACATAGCGGCTTACCCCAGTGTGTGATCTACTATAAGTTCGTGGACGAGATTGCTGATACCCTGTTCCGTCGGGGGTATCGCTTTTGTCTCTGTCGCTGTCAGAACTACGTTTTCGATTTTCTTTACTTTGGTCGGAGAGCCTTTGAGTCCGACTCTTTCGATGTCGGCGCTGGCATCCGTTGCGCTCCACTCATGTATAAAGAGGTTTCTCTTTTTAAGATTTTCCTCTTCTTCTACGAGTGCTTCGGCATCGGTATAGTTTGCATTGGCGTGGAATTTCACAAGTTCGGAGCGAGTCATCGCCTTTTTGTACTTCATGATTCTTCTCACGGCCTTGGGCCTCGGCTCATTGGCGTCGATTACTGTCAGAAGAGCAGGAGTCGGGCACTCGAGGACTTCGTAACCGCCTTCGATAGCTCGTTTTGCGATTATCTTCCCCTTGCTAAGCTCTTTAACTTCTTCCACATATGATATCTGTGGGAGTTTGAGCTTTTCCGCCAACTGCGGACCGACCTGTGCGGTATCACCGTCTATCGCCTGCCTGCCGCAGAGGATAAGATCGTATTTACCGATTTTCTTGGCGCAGCAGCTCAAAGCATAGCTTGTGGCGAGCGTGTCGGCACCAGCAAATGATCTGTCTGTCAAAAGTACGCCTTCATCAGCGCCTCTGCAGAGCGCATCGCGCAAGACTTCAGCCGCATTTGGGGGACCCATTGTTCCGACCACGACTTTTGCCCCGAATCTTTCCTTCAACTCAAGCGCGAGCTCTAGTGCGTTCAAATCTTCTGGATTGAAGATCGCCGGCAGCGCCGCCCTGTTTACTGTGCCGTCCGGCTTCATAGCCTGCCCAGTAATATTCTGGGTGTCCGGCACCTGTTTCACGAACACGATGATTGTGTAACTCACAATTCAACTCCCTAGTTTGTTCATCTTTAAACAAAAAATAAAAATTTACCAACCCTGAAAAAATAAGGACTGTTATAATAGCATGGTCTCGTCAAAAAGACAGCGGGAGAGCCTAAAAAAGGCCTTTTTCGCGAACTACAACCGGAAAATTTTTACAAAATTAAAATTTTAACATGCGGCACAGGGAAATATTACATGCAACTTAGTCCCAAATTAGCATTTGAAAATTTCAAATATTGAATAAGCTTAATAGTCTGTATAAATATAGCCAGTGATATACTTGGGAAGTTTTAATGGAAACAATATTTTTTATAATAGCGATTTTTATAATAGTCATGCTCGGTGTTTGGATATTTTCACAGCGAAGACTGAAGAAAAGACTCGAGGACAGGATAAGGGATGCCCTTCACAAGAAGGCTGAAATAACCAATTTCCTCAGCCTTTTCTCACAGAACCTCAAGACATTAGACCAAATCGACACCTCAATGAACATGACCGCCCGCTACGTTGCCGACCTTGTCGAGGCCCAGTCTATATGCATATTCTCGCTTGAGGGTGAATACCTCAGAGCAGTCGGCATATCGGGAGCATTCCCGCCGCTGCATACCTCCGGACAGTACGTCCTGACAAAACCTCGTTACATCCTTGAATCTCTCAAGCGCGACAGAATAAAGCTCGGCGAGGGTATAATCGGCGAGATAGCCGAAAAACGCGAAAGTCTTCTCCTTGAAAATCCTGCCGATGATCCCCGCTTCGCCGGACACGATACCGTCATACCGGTAAGAACGCTTATGGCCGTTCCCCTGATAAATGAGGCATCCGTAACCGGCGTGATGTGTGCGGCTAACAGCCGCCGTCAAAATTCGCCTTTTACCGCAGAGCAGTTCAGTACTTTTAAATTTATCGCATCTCAGGTAGTTCTTGCCCAGAATATCGTGCAGGTCTATTCGACTCTTAGTGAGCAGCAACGAATAAATCAGGAACTCGAGTTCGCACGCCAGCTCCAGTACTCACTTCTGCCCCAAAGCTTCCCGCCATGGGGCGATTTCGAAGTCCATTCATTCGCAAGATCCTCGAAAGAAGTCAGCGGCGACTTCTTCGACTTCGTCCAGATTGACGACGACCGACTCCTCATCGTGATAGGCGATGCCTGCGGCAAAGGGATTCCCGCCTGTATGATAATGGCCATGGCCAGAAGCTTCATCAGGTCCAGCTCCGAACACTTCACAACCTTGAAAAACATGCTCGCCGAACTCAACGCAAACCTCTTCCGCGATACGGACGACGAACGCTTTATAACTCTCGCCTGCTGCGTCCTTGACAAAAAACTTTCGACAATTGAATATGCCCGCGCCGGCCATACGGAACTATTCATATACGTCCGCGAACACATAAGGCGCATATTCCCCGACGGCTCCGCGCTCGGACTTCTTCCAACCGAACTTTCCACTTTTGATACGTTCTGTACCGAGTTCACTCCCGAAATGTCAATACTGCTCTTTACCGATGGAATTTCAGAAACAATTGATGAAAAGGGCGAGGAATACGGAGACGACCGGCTTATGGAAGTATTCAAAAAATCCAGAATGAACAAAGAGACCCCGGACGACACGATAAAGGCCATCCTTGATTCGCTCGATGACTTTGCCGACAGCGACATCCCTCAGCTCGACGACCAGACCATGGTAATAATTCAGCACAGCCCCTCCCCGTACTACTAACTCACTGCGACAAAGGGGAAGTACGAAGAAACTTTTTCTCTGGTTTGTAGTGCCGTTGCAGAACATCTACGTCGCGCAAATGTTCTGTAATCCGTTAGAACTTGCTCATAAGTATATTTTTCTTCTGGCGCCACTTCAGGATTGAAAATGCCGCAGCCGAACCGAATATCATCCAGCAAAGAAGAATAAATACATCACCGTAGCGAGTGTAGAATGTAAGCGGGGCATCCGGATTGAACATTACAGAGAAATTTGCTATGCCCCTTCCGCGCTTTGTGACCTGAAGTATCTTATTGCCTTTACGGTCAAGTTCGTCGCTCACGAAGACCGTGTCTTCTATAATCCCGTTGGGGAGGATGTAGCAGCTGGCGCTGTTGTTGCCGCATCGTATCATGGGTCTGCGATTTTCTATTGCCCTGAATATAGAATTTGCGAGGTGTTGCGTGGGTTCTGAACTTTGCGGATACCATGCGTCATTTGTCAGCACGAGAATGATATCGGCTCCCTCCTTGACCTCATTTCGCGAAACGTAAGGAAAGATATCCTCAAAACATATATTTATTCCGGCCTTTGCGCGTGCAGTCAGTTGAAGCGGCGCAAAACTTTTCCCGCGAGTGAGATTCCTGCCCATCCCGATTAATTGATTGAGAAACGGAAACATTTCCCCGTATGGAACAAATTCTCCGAATGGGACAAGATGCGCTTTGTAGTATTTCCCGGCTATCTTAGCCTCCGGACTTATGAGAAGAGCGCTGTTGTATATTTTGGGCGTGAGCTCTGAATCAGGAGAAATATCCTCAAAATCTATTGTCCCTATCAAAAAGGGTATGCCCGACTTTTGGACAAGCTTGCTCAGTTTGAATCTGTAATCCAGACAGAGGGGATGCGATGATCTGTAGGGATAAGGCACCGCCGTTTCGGGCCATACAATGACATCGGGCTTGGTCAACACCGCCAATTCGCTGAGACTCAGATAGGTATCAAGTGCATTCGCGGCCTCCTCGTCGCTGGCCGCCCGGCATTGTGCTATATCACCTTGAAGCACCGACACGACCAAACGCTCCTGGCCTTTTCCCCTGCCGTATCTGAGCATTGAGCGCGAGCCTGATATAATGAATATCATTATAAGAGCAAGGGTGATTATCAGCGGAAAAGGGCGTCTGTATTTTGCCTTTCCCGTGAACGAGTCCTTCCAGTTAAGGGCAGTGAAGGCAAGTGAAACATTCGCCGCCGCCATTACGAAGCTGACCCCGTATATCCCGGTATATTCGCATATCTGAAGAAGCGGAAAATTCTTCCATTGCGTGGCGGCAAGGAAGTTCCAGGGGAGTCCCGTTCCGACCCATGTCCTTATCCACTCAAGAGCGCACCAGAGCGCGGCGAGCGCAAACACGAAAAATATCTCCATTGCCCGATTGAACGAGTTGAACCCGGATTCCGCCTCATAACCTTCCAATTGCAACGCAACGGGTTTCAGCATGTATCTAAAAAGGAGAGGAACAGCCATCGCCCAGAATGCGGGAAAAAGCCCTAGCACCGCCGCCATTACATACGGCAGACAAAGTCCGCCATTAAAAAACGGCAGATACCCTTTGATAAAAAGAACCAGGCCTGCAAATGGCTGATTGAACGATTCTATTTCCCCCAGCCAGAAAAATGAAGCTGAAGTCCCCACGAATCCCCATAAGAAGCCCGCCCGCCAAGCCCTTGTCCATTTCATATCTTTTACAATCAGGAAAAGTGGAACAAGGCCTATCCAGCCGATAAAACCGAGGTCCAGCGGAGGGAAGGCCGCCGCGTAAATCAGTGCCGAAACGACAAGGACAGCGCGTTCACGCCATTTCTTGCGAGGGGTTATCCTGGGAGATTCGTCCTTTGCGGGCGCATCTGCCGAAAAAGTTTTTCTCTCATTATTCAGAAGTTTTTCAGTCATTGTTAGAAATTATCCTGTTTTGATGTTATCTTGTTCGACTATTATTCATTTTATTAAGATATAATTGCTGGCCATGAATTCAAAGAGTCATTTGTTTTTTGATCACATTGTAATCGGCAGCGGCATTGCCGGGCTTTCCTGCGCAATCCGTCTCGCGGAGTCCGGAAACTCCGTCGCCATTATCACAAAAAGAGCCGTAGACGACTGTAACACGAAGTACGCCCAAGGCGGCATCGCCTGCGTAATTCACGACGAAGACTCCTTCGATAACCACGTGGCGGATACGATGCGTGCCGGAGCCTACCTCTGCAAGGAAGATGTCGTCAGAAAAATCGTTGAGGCGGGGCCGCAAGCAGTTAATGAACTCATAAATATAGGAGCTCACTTCACCACCCGCGGCGAACTGGGCGATGAAAAACACAAAGATGAGTTCGACCTCGGCAAGGAAGGAGGACATACCAAACGGCGCGTCCTCCATTCCGGCGATATAACAGGCGAAGAAATAGAGAGGATACTTGTCGACGCCTGCCATAAAAAAAATAATATATCAATATTCGAAGAGCATATTGCCATAGACCTCATTACATCATGGCGCTTAGGCTGGATTGGAGATAACCACTGCCTCGGCGTATACGTTCTCGACAGCTTAAACAACGAAATAAAAACAGTCTGCGCTTACACTACAACAGTCGCAACAGGCGGAGCCGGAAAGGCTTATCTTTACACAAGCAACCCTGACGTCGCCTGCGGCGGCGGAGTCGCAATGTGCTACCGCGCAAGCTGCCAGATTGCCAATATGGAGTTCTTTCAATTCCATCCGACTATTCTCCATCACCCGGATGTAAAATCATTTCTTATCAGTGAGGCCGTGAGGGGAGAAGGCGCAGTCCTCAAGATCAAAAACAGAAGAGGCGAACTCGTCGAGTTTATGGATAAGTATCATGAAATGAAAAGCCTCGCTCCTCGGGATATAGTCGCCCGCGCTATCGACAACGAACTCAAGCGCAGCGGCGAAAAATGCGTGTACCTCGATATAAGACATCTCGGCGAGGAGACTTTGCGCAAACGCTTCCCGAACATATTCGAAAAATGCATTGAGGCAGGAATAAATATGGCGCATGCCCTCATCCCGGTCGTACCGGCGGCGCACTATTTGTGCGGCGGCGTCAAAACCGACATAAATGGGTTTACAGGAATAGACGGACTTTACGCCATCGGCGAAGTCGCCTGCACCGGACTTCACGGAGCGAACCGCCTCGCAAGCAACAGCCTCCTTGAGGCACTCGTCGTCGCAAAATTCTCAACCTCCAATATCCTTGACCAATTCGACAAAATAAAGGCCGGTTTCCCGTCAGGGCACATCCCTGAATGGAGCAGCGGAGACGCAACCGATTCCGACGAGCTTGTGGTGATATCACACAACTGGGACGAAATAAGGCGTTCAATGTGGGATTATGTGGGCATCGTAAGAACAGATAAAAGGCTTCAGCGCGCAAAAACAAGGATTAAGAACATCCGCCGAGAAATAGAACGCTATTACTGGGACTTCCTTATAACAAGAGACCTCATCGAGCTGAGGGATATCCTGTCTGTCGCCGAAATTGTAATAGATTCCGCCATGCGCCGCAAGGAAAGCCGGGGACTGCATTTCAACTCCGACTATCCAGACCGCAACCCAAACATGGATTACGTCGATACCATAATCCAGAAACCTCATGCCAGATAGCCGCACAGGAATCTTTTAAATGAATATAAAAAAACAGATAGCCCCACATATTGTTGAAACCGTAGACAGACTCCAGTCAGCCGGATATGAAACATATATCGTAGGCGGCGCCGTAAGAGACTCCATCCTGAACCGCATCCCGAAGGATTACGATATATCGACATCCGCAACACCGAACCAGATATGCAAAGTCTTCGGCCATCGCGACTCAATGATCGTGGGCAAACGCTTCCGGCTCGTACACCTCCGCCACGGACACGAAATAATAGAAATAAGCACGTTCAGAAAAGAACCCGATACGAAGGGACTGCCCTCAGGCCACAAGCATGGCGTCCCCCCAGAAAACATGATATTCCGCGACAATGTCTTCGGTACGGCCGAAGAGGACGCATGGCGCAGGGACTTTACGGTAAACGCGCTATTCTATGATCCCGTAGCCGACAAGATTCTCGATTATACCGGCCTCGGCCTCGATGATATAAAAAATAGCATTGTCAGAGCTATCGGCGACCCGGCCCTAAGGTTCGAGGAAGACCCCGTCCGAATACTTAGAGCACTCAAACTCGTTGGACAATATGGGTTTACTCCCGATGAAATGACATCAGACGCAATCCGAATGAACCTGACACTTATCACACATGCTTCAAGCTCCAGACTCAGTCTCGAACTTGAAAAAATACTCAAAAATCCATATTCCGATAGAATAATAAAAGCATTTCGCGACTACGGGTTTCTCAGACACTTTCTACCTTTTATCGACGCCAACTGGGAAACAGAGGCATGCCGCTATGCAATGGCACTCCTCACCGAAAAAAATAGACGACTTATTGAAGGACTCTACCGCGACAGCATCTCTCTGGCGGTTGCCGCCCTGACTATTCCATTCGTGGAATACGAACTCGGAGAAAACGCACCCGGCGGACTCTGGGAAAATTTCAGGGGCATCGGATGGGAAGTCAAGGATATCATTGTCAAGGTACTGAGTCCCAGGCTTATTATAAAACGGGTAAGCGCTTCAGCCCTCAAAATGCTACTGATGCAACCCGCATTCAAAGAAGGCCGAAAGATAGGATCATTGTTCTCTCACCAGTCTTATCCGCACGGACGCGAACTTATGATAATTCAGAACGAAACTAACTGGCAGATTCCAGATATCCTTCAGCAGTGGCCGGAACAGAACGTTCGGCACGAACGGAAAAAACACGGCGGCGACAGGAAAAAACATGGACGGCGTGACAGGCGGCGCGACAGACACCGCAATGATGGCCCGGTTCATGATTTTATCGACGATTTAACCGAGGGAATGGATCTGTAAAATGATACAACCCGGACTCGTTTCCATAACATTCAGGCAGCTTTCCTGCGACGAAATAATAACACTCGTAAAACAGGCAGGACTTAGAGCGATTGAGTGGGGCGGAGATATACATGTACAGCACGGCGATACAGCCAGAGCTTCGGAAGTCGGCGATAAAACACGCGAGGCGGGACTTGAAATCGCGGCATACGGCTCTTATTACCGGCTCGGGAAAAGCGCAAATGAAGGACTCGGATTTCAGAAAGTCCTTGATTCCGCTTCGGCTCTCGGCTCCCCTGTTATAAGAATATGGGCTGGCTTTAAAGGTTCCGCCGAATCTTCTGCCGATGAACGTAAAGCCCTTTCCATCGAGGCAAGAGAGATTGCGGAAGCAGCTGGGGAAAGAAAGATAAAAATAGCCATGGAGTTTCATGGCGGGTCGCTTACAGACACCACCGAATCAGCACTTAAATTCCTAGAGGAATGCGCTTCTGAAAATATACAGACATACTGGCAACCGCCGCTTAATCTGAATCATCCGGAATGCGTCAAAAGCCTTTGGGCTGTCCTGCCGCATTTATCCAATCTTCACGTCTTCTCATGGGGAACAAAGCCTGACGGCACTTATTCCAGACTTCCTTTTGCAGACCACTCAAAGGAATGGACCGAATATTTGTCAATCGCATCCCGGCTTCCTTCCGACCGTTACGCCATGATAGAATTCGTAAAGGATGATTCCCCTGCGCAATTCCTCGCCGATGCAGCGGCCCTAAAACTTATTCTATCCTGACAAGACTGCTCCATAAGCTTTTCTATTCATGCCTCTTGATGCTCATTTCTTTATACCAGCAATATAAAACAGGTGTAATAAAAAGAGTAACTAGTTCAAATGTCATGCCGCTGAAAATGGGAAGCGCCATCGGAATCATTATATCGGCGCCTTTTCCACTGGCCGTAAGCACCGGCAGAAGAGCCAGCACCGTCGTAGCGGTTGTCATCAGGCAGGGACGTATGCGCTTATGCCCGCCCTCAACTACCATGTCCCTTATTTCTTTGATGCCGGAAGCCTTTCTGGAAGAAAATATTTGCTCAAGATAGGTCGTGATAATCACGGCGTCGTCTGTGGCAATACCAAAAAGGGCAATGAACCCGACCCACACGGCAACACTGAGGTTATATTCCCGCAGATGAAAAAGCATTCTAAGATTATGTCCGAACATTGAAAAATCCAGGAACCACGGCTGGGCTGCAAGCCACATGCCGATAAAGCCAGCCGCCCAGACCACAGTAATCTGTCCGAATATCAGGCATGTAATGGTCGTATTCCGGAACTGGAAATAAAGGATAAGGAAGATAAGGAAGAGACTGATAGGCAGAACGACTTTGAACCGATTCTGGAAATTAAGCTGATTTTCATACGTGCCTGAAAATTTCACATGAGTGTTTGGAGGAAAGACAAGTTCACCGGATTTCTGTTTTTCAGCAAGCATCTTCTGAGCGGCCTCAACCACGTTCACTTCGGCATAATTCGGAAGTTTGTCGAAAAGAACATACGAAACCAGAAAAGTGTCCTCACTTTTTATCTCCTGAGGTCCGGCGACATAGCGAATATCGGCAAGCTCTGAAAGCGGTATCTGCACACCTTCCGACGAGGGAACAACTATTTTCGCCAGCGCCTCGGGAGAATCACGAAGTTCACGGGCGTAACGGACGCGGACAGGATAGCGCTCCCGCCCTTCTACCGTTGTTGTTGCGCGTATTCCGCCGATTGCGATTTCAATTACATCTTGGACGTCACGGATATTCAACTTGTAACGGGCTATCTTCTCGCGGTCAATGTCAATTTCAAGGTAAGGTTTCCCGATTACGCGATCGGGCTGTACCGCTGACGCGTTGACGCCCGGAACCTCTTTGAGGATATCCGCGATTCGGGAACCAAGCGCTTCGATTTCCTTCAGAGAACGACCGAATACTTTGATTCCCATAGGTGCGCGCATGCCGGACTGAAGCATAACGATCCGCCCCGCTATCGGCTGCAGCTTCGGAGCGGAAGTGCAACCCGGAATCGTCGCGGCATCAACGATTTCCGCCCAGATATCGTCAGTCGTTTTAATGTGGTCACGCCAGAGCCGTTTACGTTTTCCTGTTTTTGCATCCGGAGGCCCGTATTCTGGTTTATATGTTATCAGGGTTTCAATCATCGAAATTGGCGCTGGATCGATAGCTGTTTCCGCGCGTCCTATTTTCCCGACCGCAGATTCTATTTCAGGAATAGCTCGAATGGACATGTCCTGTTTCTGTACGATATCAAGCGCTTCCTCCAGCCCGGCATGCGGCATAATGGTCGGCATGAAGAGGAAAGAACCTTCATCAAGCGAGGGCATGAATTCTCGCCCCATTCCAGGAAACTTGTGATGCATGTATGACCATAGAGCCGTCTGACGAATTGAGGAATCCGCCCCCCCCAGCCCTGACAACGTTTTCGGAATCCAGTTGAAAATATTTTCAAAACCAAGCCAGGCCATAAGCCCGAAGACCAACATGAACATGGGAATAGAAAGGAAGCGCAGCTTATATTTAAGAAAAGAGTGCAACAGTTGCGGATACCAGTTAATAACGACAATCCGGACAGATGTCCATGCAAGATTGATCCCGAAAACAAAAATAAGATTCTCAACAAGGCTGGTACCGAGACCGAGGGGCATCCAGTGCATCGTAAGCAGCGCCAATACAAATAAAGCTCCAATCCAGGAAGTCGATTGAGTCACCCATTTACGCGATGATTCCGGCATATATGGCTCTAACAGCATTATCGCGCCCCCAAGAATCATGGGCAGACCAATCCATAAATTCCAGACAATCGCAGAGGCTATTCCGGCGATGACAAGACAAAGAAAAGAAGCGGACTTGATCCGTTCGCTGATATTGCGTTTTTTGAGAATAAGATGCGCAAGCGCAGGCAGAACCACCAGTGCGACAAATACGGATGCGAAAAGTGCAAAAGTCTTTGTATATGCAAGAGGCTTAAAGAGTTTTCCTTCAGCGCCGGTAAGAACAAAAACAGGAAGGAAGGAAACAATTGTCGTGGCAATTGCCGTTGCGACAGCCGAAGAGACCTCTCTTGTTGCCCGATAGATTACTTCCAGCGGATTTTCGGCAGGGTCGGCGGTTTTCATATGTCTTACAATATTTTCCGACAGTATTATCCCCATGTCCACCATTGCTCCTATTGCGATGGCGATACCGCCGAGACTCATCAGATTTGAGTCAACCTTGAAAAGCGCCATGAGAATAAATGTAACCAGCACCGCCAAAGGCACGGTAAATGAAATCATCATATTTGAACGGAAATGCGCAAGCAGCATGAAAACGACAAAGCACGTGATGAGAATTTCTTCAATCAATGCATCCTTTAGAGTCCCCAGAGTTTCGTTAATAAGCCCAGTCCTGTCATAAAAGGGAACAATCCGCATCTGCGAGACAGTACCGTCCGCAAGAGTTTTTTCCGGCAGCCCCGATTGGATTTCCTTAAGTTTCTCCTTAACACGTCCTATTACAAGCAGCGGATTTTCTCCATAACGTACGATTACAACGCCGCCTACGGCTTCGGCCCCCTCTTTGTCAAGAGCGCCTCTCCGCAATGCCGGCCCAAGTGTTACATTGGCTACGTTTTTAACATATATAGGAATATTGTCAGTGGTTTTTATCAGGATGTTTTCAATATCGGCAACAGACTTTATGAATCCTTTTCCCCTAATAATGTATTCCACGCCGTTGTTTTCGAGAGTTCCGGCGCCAACGTCAATATTCCCCCTGCGGACTGCGTTAAACACGTCCGTCAGCATCACCTTGTTGGCGCGCAACGCCGCTGGGTCAAGGTCAACCTGATACTCCTTCACATAGCCCCCGATTGATGCCACTTCGCTGACGCCTTCCACCGACTGAAGCGCATATCGCACGAACCAATCCTGAGTTGATCTGAGTTCCTGGCGGCTGAAACCTTTACCCTCGAGAGTGTACCAGAAAATCTGGCCGAGGGCTGTTGCGTCAGGTCCCAGCGCCGGTACCACTCCCTCCGGCAGCTCCCTCTGCGCTGTGTTAAGGCGTTCAATAATCCTCGAACGCGCCCAGTAAAAGTCGATATCCTCACGGAAAATAACATAGACGATGGCGAATCCGAACATCGAAGTACTGCGGACTGTCTTGACGCCGGGAATCCCCTGCAAAGCAATCGACAGAGGATAGGTAAGCTGGTCTTCAACATCCTGCGGGGAACGTCCGGGCCATTCCGCGAAGACAATCTGTTGATTTTCTCCGATATCGGGAATCGCATCCACGGGGACCGGATTGCGGGGAAACCATGAAAAGTTCAGATCGAAAGGCATGAAATAAAGTCCGCCGAAGACGATTGCAGCAACGATAAGGGAAACAATCAGTTTATTGACAAGGCAGAAGCGTAGAAAACGATCCAGCAGAGATGGAGAATCTTCATTATTCATTGTCGTGTTATCCTGTGATTATTTGCCGCCGGAAATACTTTCCTGGAGTTCGCCGCAGGATGGCATGACCGGGCCAAAATACGGATTCTGCGTTTTGTCATTGTCCTGAAACCAGAAAGCCCCCTTATTGTCAAAAGCCATTGGACAGAAGAATTTATACACGGGCTTTTTCAGCTTTGTACGCCCGTCCTTAAGATCATTATAGATAGAGGAGGAAATCATGGAGAAGCGTTCGCGCGCGGCTTTTAATTCCGGGGCTTCCGACAATTTTGTCGAATAACGCTTATCAAGTTTTTCGGCATGTTTAACCGCTTCATCAAGATTGTCTTTAAAGAGAGCTTTATGGATTAAAAAATACGATTCAAGCAGTTCATCTGATAACGGAGCCGAAGCTTTTTCTTCTGATTTTACAATCTGAGGAGATTGAGTCATCATTGAAGGTTTACCGTGAATCTGCATTGCACTGTCGATTTTGAAGTTCCCGCTGACTACGACATTCTCACCCTCTTTGAGTCCGGCTTCGACGATATAAAAATCTCCGGCTTTTGCGCCGAGCCGTATTTCCCGTCCTTCGTATCTGCCCTTCTTGCCAGGAACGGCAATGTAGACTACCGCTCTTTTTCCTGCCAAAAGCGGAGCGGATACGGGTATGACCAGAGGCGGTTTGAGATTTTTATCCGCAAATCCCAGAGACTCCGCGGAAACAAGCGGCATTCCGCAAATATCGCAATAGCCTGGACTATCCTTGATTATTTCCGGATGCATCGGGCTTATCCATTTACCGGCAAGCGTGTCGTTCATGATTTTTCCATCTTCGGCCATTTCCGCGCGGAGAACCGCGCGGACAAACATGCCGGGTTTCAGCAGACCTCCGCGGTTGTCCACATTCAAACGGATTTTTGTGGTCCGCGTCATCTCATCCAAAACGGGCTGGATAAATGCGATTTTCCCTTTGAATATTTTCCCGGGACAAGCTTCGGTTGTAAACTCGACATCCTGTCCGTATTTTATCCAGGGTATATCTGTTTCATAGGCATCAAGATTCACCCACAACTCGTTCAAGTCGGCTATCGCAAAAAGCTTCTCTCCCTTCTCAAAGTATTGCCCTTCCATGACGGCTTTTTCTATGACAATCCCCGATATGGGAGCTGTTATGGTCAGATGGTCAGACACTGTTCCTCTCTGAATTATCTCCTGAATCTGCTCATCGCTAAAGCCCCATAGTCGGTATTTTTCCTTTACTGAATTTAAAATGCGTACAGCAAATTTGTCATCGGATTTTGACGTTTTAGCGTATTTCAAAGACTGAAGAAGTTCCTGCTGAGCAACTAGCAGATCGGGACTGTAGACCTCGGCAATATGATCTCCCTTTTTAACGGCAATACCTGTATAGTTCACATAGAGCTTATCGATTCTTCCCGGCATCCTTGCGGTTATGTAGGCCATCGTATATTCATCAAACGCGATTTTCCCCACCATCCGGATTTCAGCAAAGACAAATTTTCTTACGACGGGAACCGTACTGACTTCCGCAAGTTTCTCAGCATACGGCGAAAGCTCTATTACCGGTTTCTTATCATCGGAAGATACCGTATCGGATTTCAGCGGTATGAGGTCCATTCCGCAGATTGGGCATTTGCCCGGCTTGGGCAGCTTTATCTGCGGATGCATTGAGCAGGTCCATTCTGTTACCGCGGCAGGTGAAAGACTATGAGTCTCCGCACCGCGAGAAGAACCGCGCGCCAAATACCCCCCCCATATTCCTATGGTTAAAGCCGCTATCACGGGAATAATCCACCCCCAGCGCACCATCTTCATCATATTTTACTCCTCCCTTGTCCACAATCAATGACACGATTTTTTCTTCGTCCCCGTACTTGTTTCTTTGTCGGAATATTTCTTTATCGTGTCAATATATCCCTGCAAACATAGGTCCCCCATGAATGCATACAGAGACTACCTCAAGTCAAAGAATGATGTATGCGTTCCCTTGTTGTATCCGCAGGCCAGACGCTTATCTATCTCTTCCTTTGAAACTACTACTATATTAGGGGCTACTTTCAAACGGTTTTCGATATTGCCTCGAAGCTTTTCGATATCGAGATTACCATTCAATGCGGCAAAAAGGGTTACGATATCGGAACCGTCAAAAGACCTTTTAACCTCGATATATCCGCCGTAAAAGTAGTCCATTCCTTCCAAGACAGAAAGAATTGTATTTGGAAAAAGCTTTTCTCCCTTTATTGAGAACGACTGTTTTTTACGTCCCAGTATCGGTCCCAGCCGGGGCGATGTCTGCCCGCAGAAACACTTGTCGGTACGGATAAATGAAATATCACCTGTCCTGAACCTTATCAATGGCGTACCTTTAACGCCGAGCGGTGTGATAACGAGTTCCCCGGGATCGCCGTCTCTGACCGGATTCTTCCTGTCATCAAGGATTTCGACTATCGCAAGTTCCGGATTTATATGGGCGCCTTGCCTAAACCGGCATTCGCAGAAAGTGGCCGCGAGCTCCGATGAAAAATAGCTTGAATATATTGTGGCTTCCCAGAGTTCTTCGAGTTTTTCGGTAATGGGCAATGGATCAAGCTTGTAATCCCTCACGCCCTCGGTAATCGCAATGATTTTTTTTACGCCGGCATACGAAGGATCTTTGTCGAGCCGAGCCGCGAACTCAGCCACCTTCAGCATCAGTCCCGGAGATGCGACGATGACGGAAGGACTCACGTTCTGTATCATACTCCATATATATGAGGCATCCTGAATGCCGCACCTTATCATTCGAGCGCCAGCCCTTATCCCGCCAAGATAAGAACCGATGCCGCCCATATAACACTTTTCTATTGTCGAGCACAGCAGCACCGTATCCTGAGGAGTAACTCCGGCATTCCGGTAAGCGCATTCGGCGCTGTAGGCAAGACGAGCCATATCAGAATGCGTCATCATCATCATTGACGGAGTTTTGCCGGTCACCGCCGACGTAAAACTAATGTCGCAGATATCACTGTCGAGCGCGGCCCTGAAATTGAAGTTTTGCGCCGTCATCTCGTTTTTGTCGGTGAAGGGAAGTTCGCCTATATCCGAAAGTCCCTTAACTTTATGATACGGAATGTCATACGCCCTGTAGAACTCCTTGTAGTAGGGGCTGTTCGCGCATACATAAGCCAGGTGCGACATAAAAAGTTCGCTCTGAACATTCCTCATCTCGTCCCATGGCGCTTTATTCAGATACATATATTTGCTTAATGGATGTTCATTGAGAAAGCTAAAATTCTCCATGCCGTGATTGGCCATAAATCTCCTTATCATAAAATTTAAAACTTGACTTAATGCACGGGCCGAAAAATGGCAGCCCCGTGTATGAAGTCTATCCTGTCAAGATGCAGGAATATAAAGTCTCCGCACTTATAGCCCTGCTTCCCCCGCTCCGCGCGCAGGTTCGACTCCTGCTTATTATACTTGAAGCGCCCTCCGAGATATTCGACCGGCACAAATCCGTAAACTCCGAGCTGGGTTATGTCGACCATCAGCCCCGAACTTGTTATTTTCGTTATAAGTCCTTCATATAAAGAACCAGGCGCCTTCGAGTTCTCCTGTTCCAGGTACTTTAATTTAAGCCTGTCGGTCGCGGAGTAGTACGCATCATCATTGTTTGCTTCCTTCTCCGAGCACTCTACGGCATATTTGGAAATGGTCTTTTTAGAGCGGAGCCTGTCTTTAGTGTCAAATGCCCAGAGCTGCTGATGCACTACAAGGTCTGGATATCGTCTTATCGGACTTGTGAAGTGACTGTATTTATATTTGCCAAGCCCGTAATGTATCTGACTTTCCTCATGATAGGACGCACGCGGCAGCGAACGCAGAAAAGCACCGAGGATGATTGGTTTCTTATGGTCGTCCGGCAGCGTCTCTATAAATTTATTGCATGCTGTGCGACTGGTCAAATCGCCGGGGAAAAACCCGAAAGTCCTCGATACGAAAACGTAAAAATCTTCCAGTTTTTCAGGATTTGGCTCGGGATGGATTCGGAAAAGACCCGGAATTGATTTTTCTATAAGTTCTTCAGCCACTCTCGAATTTGCCGCGAGCATAGAGTCCTCAACCAGGTTGTCGGACTGGCGTTGCACGCGCCGTTCAAGGCCGATTATCTCCATTTTCTGAAAATCGCAAAGGACCTTGATCTCCGGAATAGAAAGTTCAAGAAATTTCTCGGTCTTCTTACGGTAATTCCTCATCTTCAAAGAAAGCTCGACAAGTTCCCGCATCTTTCCCCGGAACTTGTCATCCCATTCATCGGGGGCCTTGCCGTCGATAAAAGACTGCACCTCATCAAAGGTCAGGCGTCTGGTTATTTTCAGCTTGGAATGACAGCGCTTCGCTCCGACAATCTCACCTGTGTCCTTCTTGACGGAGAGAATAACAGTATGCGCGAGCGAAAGCTTATCAGGAGTGAGACTTATAAGCCTTGTCAGCGACTTCGGCAACATCGGGAGCGTCAATCCCGGAAGGTAGGAAGTAAACGACCTGAAGCGCGCTTCATTGTCCCATTTTGATCCGGGCGCGATCCATGCCGCGACATCCGCGATGTGTATTCCCAATTCAACGATGCCCGGCTTCTTCCCGTCCTTTATCGAAACCGCATCATCAAAGTCCTTCGCATCGTGCGGGTCAATCGTAACACAAAAAAGTTTACTCAAATCAACCCTGTCGATTTTGCGCGGTTGAAGCGTTGAAGCTTCCTCGTCCTGCTCCGCTGTATAAGGGGCGGGCAGAGAAAATTCCACCATCACCGCCTGCATGTCCGAATCTATTGAGCCGACCCGACCCAGCTTCCTGGCGACAAGCCCTTTGTGAATCGTATCTTTCATCCGGTGGGGAATAAGCTCGACCTCGACCCAGTCC
>Ga0154591_1022_pt1 | contig 36479 bp, 35 predicted proteins | sample RifGroF2_FD_116020 | JGI IMG/M metagenome (GOLD analysis project Ga0154591, IMG submission 116020) | Lentisphaerae bacterium GWF2_45_14
AGGAAATGATGAGAGCTGTCTTGAATCACAAAGACGGTTTTGCTCTGCTTGACGTTCTCCAGCCATGCGTTTCTTTCAATCATATCAACACTTTTAAATGGTATAAAGAAAGAATAATCCCTCTGGACAGCAAGCACGACCCATTCGATCGGGAAGCGGCATTGAGAATCGCACTGTCCCGGGAAGATAAGATTCCCATAGGAATAATTTACCAAAGCAAACGGGCAAGCTTCGAGTCCAGCCTTGAAGTCCTTGCCGACGGCCCTTTAATCGACAGATACGAAAAGAACGAACCATAACTCAAAAAGGAGAAAGACAATGAATTGCATGAGCAGTCTCTATCAGAATGCCGACTGGAAAACTGAAAAGCACGTACCGGTCATCGACGCGCCGGATGAAATCGGCGCCGGAGAAATTTGTAAAATCAACGTCAGCGTTGGAAAGGAAGTCGCTCATCCGAATAAAACGGAACATCATATCCGTTGGATCGAGGTCTATTTCAAAGCCGATGATGCGAAATTTCCCGTCCAATTAGGCAGAATTGAATTCTGTTCGCATGGAGAATCCGTCGAAGGGCCCGACAAAGGCGGAATATATACCCATCATTGTGCGTCAATATGTTTTAAGACCGAGAAGCCGGGCACAATTTTCGCCGCCGCATATTGCAACATTCACGGCTTATGGGAAAGTTCAAAGAAATTGTCCGTCAAGAAAAATGTTTCTTAAGGGAAGGACAGAAAATGAAAGCGAATGTAAATGAAGATACCTGTATCGGCTGCGGACTCTGCGCAGATACTTGCCCTGAAGTTTTTGTGATGGAAAATTCTATTGCAAAAGTAAAAGTTCCGGAGGTACCCCCGGAATACGGGGACTGTTGCCGGGAAGCAGCAGACGAATGTCCTGTAGAAGCTATATCGATAGACTGATACAGAAAGGAAAAGATCATGGCAGAATTTTTATATCCATTCCAAACATTAATTCCGGAGCGGAAATTAAGCGGACGTGAGCTGTCCAGATGTATCCGCCAGGCACTGGTCGGAGAAGAAGAGGCTATCCATCTTTACGAAGCAATGGCGGATGCCGCAGATGACCCGCTTGCCCAAGCTGTACTTCAGGATATTGCGGATGAGGAACGCGTCCACGCCGGAGAATTTCAGCGGCTGCTGAATATAATGCTGCCGGATGAGGAAAAATTCCTCAACCAGGGCGCAGAGGAAGTCGATGAACTGGCCGGAACAGTCCGGAAAGTCGATGAGTCTCCGCAAAAGGAAGAAAATAAAGCAATTCCGGTTCCGGGCGATTGCAGATAAAAAAACAGGAAAGGAAATAATCATGTCTGAAATATATCTTCAACGGGAAGCCGCTCCATTTTCAGGAGAAGTATGGAATCAGATCGACGCGGTCGTCGTCGAAGCCGCCAGAAGCCAGCTTTGCGGCAGACGGCTTCTTATGGTGGAAGGGCCTTTAGGACTTGGACTTAAGTCCATAAGCAATAAGGATTCGCAGATCAAGACGAAAGATGACGTTACAGTTATGCTGAGTTCATCTCTGCCTCTAGCCATGATCCAGAAGAACTTTGTTCTCGGGGTCAGGGATATTGCCGCCTTCGAGTGTGACAGGATTGCAATTGATCTGGGGGCTGCCGTTACAGCGGCTCACGTCTGCGCCCGGCAGGAAAATGAATTCATATTCTCCGGATTGAAAGGCCATTTTCAGGGACTGTTTAATGTCCCCGGTGTGCAAATATGTAAAATTAAAACATGGAACGAAGTCGGCAGAGCCGTGGAAGATGTGATCCAGTCGGTAAATATGCTGGATGCCGCAGGATTCCATGGACCCTTCTCGCTGGGACTGAGACCTGATCTTTATAACAGCTTGTTTCACCGTTACCAACAGGGAAACACAACCGAGATCGAGCACTTGAAAGAATTGATTTCCGGCGGGATATTCAAGATGCCGGGTTTACCATCCGCCGGAATACTGGCTGCCTGCGGCAAGCAGTTTGCATCTATATTGCTGGGACAGGATTTGATGACGGGATTTGTAGGGTCTGTTACTGGCGGATACGAATTCAGCATAACTGAAAGTTTCATTCTGCGCATGCTTGCGCCGGAAGCATTTTGTATTATGAAAGCTGGATGAACCAAGGCCTTTTTACTGATAAATAAGGTGAGAAACATAGGAGATACGATTATGACGCGGATTCTGAGAGATGTAAAAAAAATTCTGTTAGGTATGTCGGCATTCAGCTTTCTTGCAGTTCTTTCATATGGAGCCGAAGCTGTCAAGGATGCCTGTGTTTTCTCGCCTTTACCTTATTCTGAAACAGCTCTTGAACCCTATATTTCGTCCAGAACCTTGAGTTTCCATTATGGAAAACATTACAAAGGCTATGTGGATAAGGCTAACGCATTGATTAAAAACAGTCCTTATGAACCCATTCCATTGGTAGAAATAATTGTAAAATGTTATAATTCCCCTTCAGATGAACTTGCTCGTAACATTTTTAACAATGCTTCACAGGCATGGAATCATGATTTCTTCTGGAAATGCATGAAACCGAATGGTGGAGGCAAGCCTTCCGGCAAACTCGCGGAATTAATAAATGCCTCTTTCGGCTCCTTCGAAAAATTCAAGGAAAAATTTATCGAGGGGGGCCTTACACAGTTCGGAAGCGGGTGGGTATGGCTTGCGTTCGACGGTAAAAAATTGGTCATCACTAAAAGCCTCAATGCGGCAAGTCCATGGGTTATGAATATGAAACCGCTACTCACATGCGATGTATGGGAACACGCTTATTACCTTGACTATCAAAACAGAAGGATAGATTTCGTAAAGGCTTTTCTCGAACATCTGGTGAACTGGGATTTTGTTGAAACACAAATTCCCGACAATATAAAGAAAATCGCAAAATAGGGAAAATACCCTCACGTTCGAATTCTTGGATTTCGATTATTTTAAGCACGTGCGGTCTAAGGTCTGTGCTTGCTTTAAATTAATTTTTCCTTGAGATTTTTCTGTAAAGGGTGGAACGGCTTATCCCTAACTTTCGGGCAGCATGAGTCAGATTTCCACCGGTTACGTCCATGGCTTTTTCAATAAGCATGTTTTCCGCGTCTTCAATCTTAGCTATATTTGAGTACAGATTTTGATTGTCGGGGAAAGTCTCGCTCAAGTTCGCCCGACTTGATGTTGAATAATTCTGGAAATAATTCAACATTATTTTCCCGAACGGCGGACTGCTTATCGCGTCAAAAATTATTCCTTCCAATTCTCTTATATTGCCTGGAAAAGAATATTCCCTGAGGAGTTCCGTCAAGCCATCGGGAACTTTGGGAATAGACACTCCGAGTTCTTTTGACGACTTTTCTATGAAAAAGTTGACCAGCGGTGCAATATCACTTGTACGTTCCCGAAGCGGAGGCAAATGAATATGGTGCTTGTTAAGTCTGTAATAGAGGTCTTTTCTGAAAGTTCCATTGTCCTTCATTTCCGCCAGATTTTTATTGCTGGCCGTCACTATTCTCGCACTTGCTTTGGCGGGAGTGTCAGAACCGAGCGTATAGTATTCATTTTCCTGCATCAGGCGCAGAAGCTTGACCTGAGAACTGTCCTTTAAATCGCCTATTTCATCCAGAAACAATGTTCCTCCAGAGGCATTTTCGACAAGACCTTTCCTGGCTTCATGCGCGCCCGTATAAGCTCCGGCCCTGTGCCCGAAAAGAGTATCAGAGAATGTGGTATCATCAAGTCCTGCCACATTTATTGAGACGAACTGTCCTTTTCGACCACTTGCCTTATGTACGGCCTCAGCTATGAGCTCTTTTCCCGTCCCCGTCTCACCCGTAATCAGAACGGGCTGGGAAGTGACGGAAATAGAATCAACATAACGAAAAATGGAAAACATTGATTCGGAATCAGTGATTATTTTTTGATATAGCGGGAGATTTTCAACACAGCCTTCGAGAAGGGAATTCTGCAAGCGGATATTTTCATTCTCAAGGGCTCGAAGCTTAAGGGCATTGCGTATGGTGATAATGAACCTTGTCCGCTCGATGGGTTTCACAAGATAATCGTACGCGCCTTTTTTCATACATTCAACAACAATACTCACATCGTTGAATGCCGTTGCGACTATTATGGGAACTTCCGGATATCCGGACGACAGTTTTTCTAGGAGTTCCTGTCCGGAAATCCCCCGCATACCAAGGTCCAATATAATCAGCGAGACCTTTTTCTCTTTAAAGAAATCAACGGCGGCCTGCCCGCTCGTAAGTAGAGCGACATTATTGAAACCCTCCTTCTTGAGAAGCATTTCATAAGTTTGAAGTGTTCGAACCTCATCATCCACCAGCAGAATGGGAAAATGAGGATTTTCAATCAAGGGTTCATTCATAGCATCCCTCCCGGTCGGCTATAAAATACGCCCCGAACTCTCTTTGTTCAAATCAATACTGCTTATGGTATGCGGCTGATGACCAAATCGGTTTGGTACTCGATCTTTTCGCCGAACTTGAGTTCTATTTCCGTACTCAGAAATTCTATTGTAAAATAGTCCAGAGAACTCCAGACCATAAATCCCGCAGTATGGTCTTTTTGTGAGACGAATTGCATTGCCGTGTCGGCGGTTGTGACGCTGACAGGAGAAAAATCCCATTTTTCAGGCATTACTTTCCCCGGCAGCAACGTATATTTACTTATTCCCTTTCCCAGTATCAGACGGGTTGACGGACCCGCCGCCGGAATGGAGATATTATTATATTTAATTTGAGAAATATCTGTTAGTGACACACTTTTCGCATTGCCGATGCGTGGAAAGTTTGAAACCCTAAAATTTATTTTCAGCGTCTTCTTTTCAACGTTACGGTTTACGAGTTGATATCTTGTTTTAATCATCTTTCCATTTTGTTCCAAAGATACAGTTTTGGTTATTTCCAACCCGACAGGGACAATGGAGTCGGCGTTGGCGCTTTCTTCGGGAGGCACGCGGTAGAAAAGTTCGACTTTGGGAATGCCCTTTTCGATGACTGTTTTTTTCAAAGTGTAACGGTAAGAACTGTGTCCCGCGTTATTAAAGAGGATAAGCTTGTCAAGGAAACCGCGGCTGCCATTATGGAGCAGAGAGTCATTTTTGCCGTATACCAATCCTGTGACCGAAGCTCGTTCATCAAGATTGATATAAGCAGACGTCTCAGCTTTGGTCAGCTTCAACAGTGAATTTTTATCTGGCAGGAGAAATCCCCACGCTATTTCAGCATCCCCGCTTTTTTGATTTGGAAAGCGGTCAATGATGCTGTTTTTTAAATTCCTTCTGCCCTTCTCTAGACGGCTTTTGATATCAGACTGTTCAAGCGTCCCCGAAGCGTTCGGCTTATTTTGGGTTATTTCAATAAGTTTTACATCTTCACGGCCTATTTCGACCAGAAAACCGTTAACAGGATCGGCTGAGGAATAAATCAAGTCACGGTTAATTTCACGCACAAAATAATCCGCCCTGTCCAGCCCCGGCAAGGCGACTTTGGCAATTAAATCATCATTCTCGTCATAATTGAATAGCGCCACCAGATAATTTCCATTCTTTTCCCAGGTCACGCTCCTAATTGTACTCGAAAAGTCAGGCTCCGTCACGGTAATAGACTGAGTTCCATCTTTGATCTCTCTTTCAAACACATTCTCCGGAGAAAACTGCGACATTGAGTCAACCCGTCTTCCCAAATAATATTTTTCAGACTGGGACACAAGAGAGATCCCGTCGGCTATGCTCTGCAAGTACTTGCCGTCAAGTCCATCTCCGGGCCAAAAACCGATCCCCTTACATCCCAATACCGCCGTGGCTAGAATGTTCATTCTGACTTTTTCCGGAGAATACTGACTAAAAAAGCTCACCAGTTCCTCCGCCGGATCGATCAGTGGGAAATTGGGAGTTTTAAGAGTTTTATTATTAAACTCTATATCATCAAAAAAACGAGTTCCTGAGTAGTACGGCATATTCATAAACAAATCGAACTGTCCCTGATCGGCTAACCGGATATCGACACCGCACCATTTAGAGCCGTCTTTTAATTTTAGCGGATCAGTACACAATACAACCGGTATTCCGGGATAGTTTTCCCTGACGGTATCGGAAAAGTTTTTGAGTATTTTCGCGTACTGCGCCAGCTGATAATCAAACCATACGGCTTTTTGCTTGCCAATCTCCGCCGCATCAGGAACTTTTTCAAGCTTCGCGAATTTCGCGAAATCCTCGCGGCATTGACGGCAAAAACAGTAATCACTGGTCAAAGGCTCGAAATCCCATACTATGCCTTGCGGATTCTTGGTCTCTTTGATGCGTTGCTGAATGTCTCCGGGAACCCATGATGTCCACACAGGGGAATCCTTGTCCTTTGCCATATAACCAGGACAAACCTCCGTTGGAATATCCTTTCCCAATTCATTTATTTTTAATGGAATTTTTGCCGCGAGTTCCGGATTTTTAGATTTCCAGTTTGAATAGTTGAAGCCTACGAGAAAATATTTATAAAAATCATTGTCCAGTTGTTTACGAAATTCAGGCACCATTCTTTCCCACGAATACCAGCCCGAGTAAGCATATGGGTTTTCCGCCAGTCCCATCCAGAATCTATGGTTAGTTTCCCTGACTTCGGGAATATGGCTCCAGGCATAATAAGGATGCCCGATGAGTAACCCGAAATTCTTCAGTTTATTTTCTCCTGACTTCAACTCCGGCATTACATTGATTTGAAATTCCTTCTCAGGACTTTCATAATCCCCTACGAGGATATGCCAGTATGCTTTGCCACCGGCAGAATCCGGCTTGGCGCGAAGGTACAGCAGTTCTTTTGCCCAGCTGAATTTGTCAGGCGCGACATTGGGAATAAACGCTTTGTTGACGGATATGGTATAGCGATTATAACGTTTGCCGGCGCGCTCTATTTCTTCAACTTTCATCTTATCGGTCTCAGTCATCAGCCATTGCTGAGCGCCTAGGCATTTAATTTCTTCCGGCAACTCAAATATTATAGTAAGTTTTTCTTTTTTCCCCGGTTTCCCCTTAAGCTGAAAGACCAGTACCGTCGGAAAATCGGCGGCAAGATTATATGTATTGTTTTGAAACTCAACAGGAAACAGCTGGGCCGTTACCGGCGTGATTTTCAGCTCCTCCAATACAACGTCGTCAAACCAGACAGAGCCTTTGGCATAGGAGTTGATTAAATAGAGAACGGTTGGCCCGCTAAGTTTCTTTGTCTCAAATTCAAATTCGCTGTTCCGCCAACCGAAGGAACCGTCCGTGTAAACGCCCACGCCGGAAGGCCCACTCATAAAAATATTTTTCCCATCATTTAGGATTAGCAGCGCCGCGCCGCCTTTTTTTTCTTCGGTGCTTTTGACATCACTGGCCTTAATAAAAAATGATACCCGGTATTTGGAATTCGATTTTAACGGTACCTGTTGCTGGAGAAGTGTATATTGCGTTACAGCTGAGTTGGATATCCTTACAGAATTTTTCCCATTTTTCGTTTCCACATTATCCAGGTCAACTGAACCGCCGGGTCTCCAAAATGACTTGGCCCATGAAGCGAGGTTATTCTCAAAATCACCGTTTTTTAACAGGTTTTCCTTTTTTTCAGGTTTCTTTTCCGGCTGTTTTTCCGGCTGCCCGCCGTTTTGACATCCGGATAGTATAATACACGTGGAAATGAGGCTCAAGATTAAGATTTTCTTCATTTGAGAATCCTTTTAATAATGTTTTAAATTGTTTAAGATTGGCAGGCTTCCTCATTTAAAAGCCCCCAAAATTAGATAAACCATCCTCCCGTGGCCAGGTGGTGGTAGTCTGTATAATAGAATCCCTGAACATCTGGTTCGATTTCTAATTCATGAATAGATGGGATTTTGCCGTTTAAAAATTCATCGAGCCGTCTGCCCAGTTCGCAGTAACGTTCGCGAAGTCCGGCAAGCTTGATCTGCATGATTTCCAAGCCGTAAGATTTGTAGCCGCGAAACCACATATCACGAAAGGAGTCATTGAGTTTATCGACTGCGTCCATCACTTCCGGAATACTTTTTTTCTGTATATGAGAAAGCTTGACGGTATCACGATCTTTGTATGCTTTTTGGAGGGCCATGCGTAGTTCTATTTTTTGAATTAATGTATCCAGAATGTTGTAGGCATGGTTGATGATGCCGGCATGTCGGTCATTACGGCATTCGCCTGCTTTGGCAAGTAGGCGTTTGTAATTTGTCAAACTCTTTTGCCAAATCTGAGAATCGACGTAACTATATTCGTGCCAGACAATTCCCATTAGAGGGTCATCCCACAGTAATGCCGCGGCCGAAACCTTAAAGAATTCATGTCGCCCGGATTTGGGATGATCAACCGAATAGGTAAACTCCATATCGCCAAGCTCAACTTGAAGCTCATAGGAAGTTCCGAATATTGCCTGATAAAGATTACTTAAACGCTTGTCATCGGATTTTTCATTATATGCGTAATCAGCCGCCCATGCCAGGCCGGCAAAGGCTGATTCAAATTCACAGTAAGCGCCATCGTCGCCCCAGAGTGTGAAGATTAATTCATCCACATTTTGCTCCCGACAAGCATCAACACATGGCTTTACGGTGTTCTTTGTCAATTCAAAGTCGCACCACATTCTTTTCCAAGTCCAGACCCCTGAAGCCATAATGGGGGATTTATTATTAAGCATTTTTGAACGATTCAGCATCTTTGAATAAGTTTCCTGATCGCGATGATAGTAGTCCCAATAGCAAAGTTGAACAGATTGCGGAATTGATTTTTTGACTTCTTCAGGGATGGGCGATTCGGAATCGTAGTAGTTCTGATCTTTGTTGCCGTAACGGAAATACATATCATTCCAAATCATTGGCTTCAGCTGGTATTTTTCACAGACGGAGGACATCCGTTTCAGATGACGATTATAGATGGCATAAGGATCTTCATAGCCATTGTTGTCCATGAACTTACCCCGTCCCAGATCGTGGGTCTCATCCATTCCGAGATGAATTCTTCTGGAACTGAGAGCATCGCTCCAAAACTTAAGCATCTTTTCCAGTAAAACATAAGACTTTTCGTAGTCTACCAGGATCACGTTATTTGTATCTTTGACTTCATAATAAGACCCCCATCGCATAATCGGCTCCAAATGCCCCAATACCTGAATGGAGGCAACCATCTCAATACCGAGCTTTTGCGCGTAGGCATCAATTTCACGAATCTCATCAATGGAATATGCCCCACGCATATAACCAAAATAGTTTTCATCCGGCAGCTGATAGGCGTCTTTTGTATAAAGCATTGCCATATTATACCCCATCAATGCAAGACGACGCAGCCAGCGCTTGAAATACTGCGGAGTAACCACGGCAGTGCGAGAACAATCCAGCAAAATCCCATACGTTTTAAACGAAATCTTCTCATTGCACTCTTGGGTAGAAAGCGCATATGCCACACCGCGGGCGGCAGATGTTTTTCTGCCATAGAAAACCTGAAATCCGTCGTTATTCTTGATAACCCGCAGGCAGTCTTGATCAGAAATCTTTTCAAAGCTCAAATTGATTCCTTGAGTCCCTTCCGTTAATGGATACTCCTCTGCCAATGTTTCCAAAATCGGATGCAGTTCAGTGGGCGTTGTTTTTATGCTCCAAACTAAATTCATGATTATTCCTTATTTAATAGTAGCCTATTATGTTTCCGTCGGCATCCATATAGTTGCTGAAATAATAGACCCCAGGATCAGTCGAAGGGTAGTCCTTTATGAGTTCCAGCCCTTTAATTCCCTGAACGTGTCCATCCACGAAGGCGAAATTACCTGAACCGATGTGTCTCATGTTTGCATAGCCACCAGCCGCGCCTCCCCAACTGTTGTCATCTATTCGTAAGTACTGCTTGTCGTTTAGATAATAACGTGAATCTCCAAGTATGATAAAAGAACTTGGAGTCCAGTACTTAGTTGACGCTGGGACGATGTTCTTAACGTCGATGTTAGATTTGAGTATATTAAACCCTTTGGCGGGAGTTTGAAAGTTGCAACGGAGTCCGTATACATACCACGGATTGCTCGGTATAGGCCCGGCCGGGCATGAGAAGAAATTGCTCTGCCCCCATTTTACGTCTTTGACATAACCATTAGTGTTAAGAAGTCCATAATAGGTCATATATTCATTAGGCATAGCGGTATTGTAAGCATATGGAGACCATCCGCCGTTGTCCTGAGCATACATCGTGACTACTGCCGCCAACTGCTTCAGGTTTCCGGCGCAGGCAATTTTTTTCGCCTGTTCTTTTGCTTTACCAAGGGCGGGAAGCAGCATTGAGGCAAGCATGGCGATAATAGATATAACCACCAGCAATTCAATAAGCGTGAAGCACTTGATCCGAAACAACTTACAGCCGACAAGCTCAGCCGTGCAAACTATTTGCGTATCTCCGGGTGAATAGTTGTTCATAAAGCAATCCTTCCTTTTTTGAGTCCTCAAATCAAGGTCATATCAATAGCGGAACGATCGACTACGATTAAAGGATAATCCCTGACAGGCACATTGTAAACTATTACATAAGTCATTTTCTTAATTTTCTCCGGTTCAAAGACCTCTCCGGTAACCAAATCGACAATAACTGGGTCTTCCAAATCGAGGCCCGGGGTCAAAACATGTATATTAGCCAGATGCGGATATGGAGCTGAACTCTCATCTACAAGCGATAGGGGAGTCCACCATGCGCACAAAGCCTTGCCATTCCGCTCAAAACAAACAGTTTTGATGTTCATTTGTATTTCATGAAACATGAAGCGGTCAATTTCGTCCCGTTCGGCATTGGGATATATTTCTATCAGGGAGCGCGGGGCGACGTTTACATCCCCGTCAAATACGGAGCAAATCCTCTGAAGAACATGATATGCCGGTTTTACTCTTGGCGGGATGTCGAAGGTTGTCAATCCGAAGAAATTTGGAACGTCGCAAAAACCGTCCCTGTAATAAAATTTAAAATCAGAAAAGTGGAAATAGCATGTGTAATCAACCCCCAGCGCCAATTCGTTTACAATTGCCTTGGATAAAAGCTTAGCCTGAATGTCCTCTGTCATGGGAACGTTGCTCAACGCCTGTGTTTTGCTGTTTTTTGAAGGAAAACCGCCTTCTCCCTGCCAGAACTTGACGTGTTTCCCGTCAAAAGCATCAAAAGCCAGGCGGAGAGCGTTGAACCTTTCGGGTCTGTCCTGTTCCGGAAGAACCCTGTATCGATGATAAGTGTATATGTCAATGAGTTTTGCGAATCCCATTTTCAGTAAACATTCCAAGGTTACCATTCCGTCATTGCGCAAGCCTTGCGATAGAGCTCCGGCAATAATCTTCGCGTCCGGCTGGTTTTCTTTAACAACTGGAACGGTAAGTCTCACCAGCTCCATATATTCTTCAGGGTTCGGTTTGCCCGGACGCCAGAAACCGGAGGCATCAGGTTCGTTCCAGATTTCGTAATGGGTTATTCTATTCGAGAAATGTTGAACGAGAGCCGCAACATAATTTTTCCATCCTGTTTTCGCGGACTCGGAAAAAAGCGGAACCCAGCCGACGGCATCCGGCTCTTTTGCGTCCGTATAGTGCATGTTTCCGTAAGAGAGGCTCATCCATGGCTGAATGCCTGCTGACTGCAGCTTATCTACAGTCCTGTCAAGCCAAGCAAAGTCATATTTCCCTTTTTCGACTTCACAACGACTCCACCCGCTTTGGATACGGGCATGCTTGACTCCGAGTTCTCCAATCAGGCGGTAGTGCTCATCTGAATCATCCCACATTTGCCGGTCAAGGCACTCAAGACCGATTCCTATTTTGGATTTTTGTATTTCTCTGGAAGTTTTAGTCCTGATAAATCCAATTTGTTTCATAGCTGGCCAAACCTCAGTTATAAATTGTAATGATGGTAATAAACTATACCGAAGCGCATATATATTCCTTGATTTTTTCAGAAAAAAATGTAAATTATCTCAGGTTTTATAAAATAAGTGTAATTATGCAACTGGAAAAATATTGTTCGCAAATCAGTCGCGAAACCGGAGCCGTGATCAATATTAACACCTCACGGCATCCTGCCTTTTCGCATGCCGAGGCGCTGAGGCTTTCACCGGACTTTACTGTTCACCAGGGACCTTTCTGTGTTTGGGCTAGAAGAAATGAAGGATTTGCCGTCTGTAGACAGAATAAACTGCGCAGTCTTAAAATAGCCGCCGCGGGGCGATGTTTTTGCGGAACCTGTCCTTGGGGAATTTGGGAATTGGCTGTTCCAGTAAAATCCGTAAAACGATTTTCGGTAGTTGTTTATCTCGGACATTTTTTATTGCCGGATTCCATTCCCAAGTTTTTAAACGGGAAAATATACTCAGGACCATTGCCGCCAGTGATAACTTCCGAGAAAAAAAAACTTTTGAATCATTACGGTCGTTTTATCGCGGAATTCATAAAGTTTGAATTAGATGCCTTTGCGGAAGATAATAAACACAGGACGAAGCATCAAACTGAAGAATATTATTGTATGCGCTGGGAAAACTTTTTAACTGAACGATATGCCGAAAATATCTCCTTAGGTCAATTGGCAGAGGAACTGAAGGTGAATCCGAACTATCTTGGCAGCATGCTTCTGAAAAAAAATGGAAAGACATTCAGGCAATTGCTGACAGAAAAACGACTTTACATTGCCTCGTTGAACCTGGTTATGAATCCCGAGCTCAATATTTCTCAGATTGCCGATATGTGTGGATTTTGCGACAGTAACTATTTCTGTAAGCTTTTTTCAAAAGAATTCAAGATATCACCACGCCGTTTCCGCTTAAGACATCGTTCAGGCAAGACAAACAGCGCTCCTTGACCTGTTTTCCCGTGAATATTGTGAAGCTATCCTTTCGGATTAAAGACTAAGGACGGGCGAGAATTTCAATCATCGTCGTCATCATCGTCTAATGTGTTTCCCGGGGACTTGGGGTCAATGTCGGGGAACATTGTTCTGAGGCGTTCGATGAGGAGTTTATAGTCTACGGGCTTTACGATATAACCTGCGATGCCCAATGCTGCTATTTTTTTGACGAGCGGCACTTCGGAGGCGCTGGAGCAAACCATTATCTGCGGGATATTTTCGCCGTATCTTTCCTTGCATTTCATTATGAACTCGGCACCGCTCATAGACGGCATCATGAGGTCAACAATTACGAGAGAAAAGTAGTCTATTCCATATTTTTCGATTTTAGCGAGGCCGTCAAAGCCGTCATTTGCCTCTACGACGGCGAACCCTATTTTTTCAAGCAGGAGTTTATGATTCCTCCTGATAAGGAAATAGTCGTCAATGACGAGGACGCTTCTTCTGTTTTCTGTCTGAAGTCCCATAGCACTCCACGCAAATTGTATCAACTCATAAGATTCCGGTGTTCTCAGCGCAGTGAAAGCAACACGATTTTGTTCAGTCCCTGCCTAGCTGGTAAAATAGCACTTTAATTTATCGAGGCAAATTTATATCCGATTTGAATAAAATTAAATCGAAAGATACTTTACGTTCGAGATAAAAGGACGGGTATTTGTATGAATCTGCTTATAGCGAGCGCCGGAAGAAGATGTGAACTGGTGAAATTTTTCAGGACGGAGCTTAATCCGTTTTTTCACAAGATCATCGCTCTTGACATAAATGAGTTCGCGCCCGGGCTCTATTTCGCCGACAAGCACTATGTTATAAAAAAAGATTTCGATAATCCTTCGGAGTATATAAAAGACATCCTCCGTATATGCCTTGATGAAAATGTGGGGCACATTCTATCGCTGGTAGATCCAGAACTGGTGCTTTTCGCCGAAAACCGTTCGCTTTTCATGGAGAATGGAATAACACCGGTTCTTTCGTCGGACGAGGCCATTCAGAATACCTTCGATAAATATTCGTTTTATGAGGCATACAAGGGACTGGTGAGCGTTCTTGACACCTGCGACAGCAAGGAAGATGCGGTGGAAGCCGTAAAATCAGGAAGGCTCCAGCTTCCAGTGATAGCCAAGCCGAGATGCGGCAGCGGCAGCGCGGGAATTACTACACTTCACTACACGAACGAGTTCGACACGTTAAAGTACAACAGTTCCCATAACTACATATTCCAGAGAAAGCTCGACTGCCGCGAATTCGGAGTAGACGCCTACTTCGACATGATCTCAGGAGAAATGGTTTCCGTATTCATGAAGGAAAAGATTGCGCTGCGTTCGGGGGAAACGGATAAGGCTGTTTCCGTCTTTCGCGAAGATATCTACGACGAAATAGTAAAACTTGAAAAGACGGGCTGGTTCAGAGGACCAGTCGACCTGGACGTATTCCTCACAGCCGACGGAAAAATTTATATCAACGAGATAAACCCGCGATTCGGGGGAGGCTACCCGATGGGGCACAACTGCGGGGTCAATTTCATGAAACTTCTCTTCAATAACATGAAGGGAATCCAAAACACGAGGCAGCCCAACGATTACAAGCTCAATGTAAAGATGATGAAGTATAATCACATACTTTTCGTAGACGGGGGGCATATATACAATGACTAGGACAATCATTATAGCGGAGGGCGGAGTTAATCACAACGGTTCTGTAGAAGTAGCGCGGAAGCTCTGCGATGCGGCGCTTAAGGCGGGGGCCGACGTCATAAAGTTTCAGACCTTCAGGACGGAATGCAATGTATTGAAGGACTGCGACTGGGTGGATTACCAGAAAAAGAATGCTCCTGATTTCGAATCGCACTTTCAGATGCTCAAGAGCCTGGAACTTACCGATGATGAATTTATCACGGTCAAAGATCACTGCGATAAAATCGGAATACAGTTCCTTTCCACGCCCAGCGATTTGCCGAGCCTTGAGCTTCTTGTAAAAATGGGGCTTGAGACGATGAAGATAAGTTCAAGCGATGTAACAAACATTCCCCTCCTGAGAAAAATAGGCCGCCTCAACAAGGAGGTCATCCTCTCCACGGGAATGTCCAGCCTGAAGGAAGTACAGATGGCTGTCGACGAGCTGGTAAAATCAGGTACTCCGAAGGACAATATAACACTTCTCCACTGTCATTCGGACTACCCGACAAAGTTCGAGGACGCGAATCTCCGCGTAATGCTTACGCTAAAAGAAACCTTCGGTACGCGCGTAGGGCTTTCGGACCACTCAGAGGGTATAGAGCTTGCCATCGCCGCCGCCGCACTCGGAGCGACCGTTATAGAAAAACATTTTACGCTGGATAGAAGGATGGAGGGGCCGGACCAAAAAATGTCTACCGAGCCTAAAGAGTTCGCAAAGCTCGTCAGCGCCGTAAGAAACCTAAATATGGCGATGGGCGACGGAATCAAGCGAATCAGCCCCTCGGAGGAGGAAATACGGAGGATTTACGGAAAAGGAATTGTCTCTCTCGTCCCGATAGCGAAGAATGAAATATTTACCGATAAAAACATCACGGTAAAAAGGCCGTGCAAAGGGCTGAGTGTATTGAATTGGGACAAGGTAGTCGGGAAGAAGGCTAAAAAAGATTTTGCAAAGGACGAACCCATAGTTTGATAATGGATAAAGTTAAAAAAAGAATATGCGTCATAACCGGATCAAGAGCCGATTACGGGTTGTTGTGCTGGGTGATGAAGGAAATAGCGTCGAGGGCGGATATGGAGCTTGTTCCTGTGGCCGTTGGTGCGCACCTTGAACCGGACTGGGGATATACGGTAAAACATATTGAAAGCGATGGTTTTACAGACGTTGTAAAAATAAAGACCTTCAGCGGCGATACATCTGCCTGCGGAATCGCCTCGACAACGGCGGAAACAGTAAAAGGGCTTTCGGCTTTTTTCGCGTCAACGCAGCTTGACCTTGTCGTGCTGCTCGGCGACAGGTATGAGATACTTGCCGCCGCGATGGCCGCGCTCATCCACAATATACCAATAGCACATCTTGGCGGAGGGGAAATTTCTGAGGGCGTGATTGACGACAGCATCCGCCATGCCCTTACGAAACTAAGCCATCTTCACTTTGTCATAACGGAGAAATGCGCGGAGCGGGTGATGGCTATGGGCGAGGAGTCCTGGAGAGTGCATGTTTCGGGTTCGCCGCGGCTCGATTTTATGTCGCGAATAAAATTCAGTTCGAAAGATGAACTCGCTCAAAAGCTTGGAATAGACTTCTCCCGTAAAATAGCGCTGGTAATCTTCCACCCGCTGACCCTCGAAAATAAAAATACGGAAGAACAGACTGCAGAACTTATCGAGGCCCTGAAACAAGCTGACTGTTCAAAAATAATGTTTTATCCCAACATCGACACCAACAGCGGAACAATTATTAAAATGCTTGAAGAATTCGCGGGGGATAAAGAGAACAACGCAAAGATCTTCAAGCCTCTGGAGATGGCGGATTATCTCGGCTTACTAAATTCAATAGACCTCATGATTGGAAACTCAAGCGCCGGAATAGTCGAATCACCGTCATTCAAGCTGCCGGTCGTGAATATAGGAGACAGGCAGAAAGGGCGCGACTGCATGAGGAATGTGATTCATGTTCCAAACAACAGTACCGCAATTCTCAAAGGCATAATGGAGGCGCTTTCACCGTCGTTTAAAGATTCCCTGAAGGATATGGAAAATATTTATGGGGACGGCATGGCCTCCCGAAAAATAGCGGATGTGATTTCAAAGATAGATTTCAGCAAGTTCAGTCTGGTCAAAAAAAATGTTCAAAAAGAGGTGCTTGATTGGCGAAAATAGCATTTATACAGGAAGAGCTTCGTGACCGTTTCGGGGTAATGCTGCTATCAGCGTGTCTCGGCGAACACGGTCATGAGCGGGACGTATTTGTAGCGGAAAAAAGCCATGATCTTGTTTCGGAAGTAAAGGCGTTCAAGCCCGACATTCTGGCATTTTCCACGATGACAGCGGGAGTACCCTTTGCGCTGAAGACAATGAGAGAGCTTAAAGAGGCCACTGGCGCCATGACATTAATGGGCGGCCCGCACGCAACGTTCTACCCTGAGATTATCGGAGAGAAGGGAATAGACGCCGTCTGCGTTGGCGAGGGAGAAGGAGCGATAGTGGACCTCGCGAATGCGATTGACAGAAAAGAAAGCATCTACGAAATAAAAAACTTATGGGTCAAAGACCGCGAAAACCCTGAAAAAATATACAGGAACGAGCTCCGTGAAAGAACCGACATAAACGCACTGCCGATGTTCGACCGCGATCTTTATTTCAACAAATACAAAGAACTTGCCGAGGCCCCGACCAAAAAAATATTCATTGCAAAAGGCTGCCCCTTCGACTGCAGTTATTGCTTCAACCACTCGCTGAAGGAAATGTATAAGGGCAAAGGGAAATACCTTCAATTTTATACAGTGGACCGGGTACTTGACGAGATTCGCTTCATAAACGAAAAGTGGGGGATGAAGTGGCTCCAGATAATAACAGATACCGTGAATGTGGATAAATCCTGGTTCATGGAGTTCATGAGACGCTACAAGGAAGAATTCAATATAAAATATATCTGCAACGTGAGAATAGACCGTATCGACGAGGAAATAGTGCAGATGATGAAGGAGTCCGGCTGCGACAGGGTTAATTACGGCATCGAGCACGGAGATTCTGAGATAAGAAAGAATGTATTGAAGCGCGACATGACCGATGAGGAGATAATAAGGGGCGGAGAGCTTTTCACGAAATACGGCATGCGCGTCCAGACCGCGAACATAATCGGGGTCCCGCACGAGACCGTGGAAACCGCGATGTCCACAGTGCGGCTGAACCGCAAAGTCAAACCGGACATAGCACAGGTATTTATTCTCCAGCCATATCCCAAAACCCAGATATACGAGTACTCCAAAAATGCAGGCTTTCTTGCCCCGGATTACATACATTCCGTATCCGGCACCGGCTTTCAGCTTTCATTTGACGGCTCAGAGAATAAAATGCAGCTAAAGCTCGAAGATGAAAAAAAGCTCGTGCGGCTCTTTTATCTCTTCAACTTTTTCGTCCAGCATTCCTGGACAGATAGAATCCACAAGATTATTCTGGCGGTACCGTTTCTCAGGCTCTACAAGATGATATATATGTACCCAATCGTAAAACAGCACTTTAAATACGGAAAAGGCGTCAGGGAAAAACTGGAGGTATTGAAGAAGTTTTTCTGTAATATCCTGAAAGGATGATATCCGATGAAACTGGAAGAAATACCAAGGATAAAATCAGCATTCCTCCCGACACCGCTGGAATATCTGCCCAATCTTTCGGCATACTTTAAAAACTGCCGGATATGGATGAAAAGAGACGAGCTTACCGGCCACTGTTTCGGAGGGAATAAAGAGAGAAAACTCGAATACATACTTGCGGACGCTCAGGCAAAAAATGCGGACAGCGTCGTCACCGTTGGGGCACTCCAGTCCAACCACTGCCGGATGACCGTTTCGATGGCTCGAAAACTTGGGATAAAAACAGAGCTTATCCTCATACGGGAAAATGAGGAGAAAATACAGCCACAGCCGGAAGCAAATTATTTTCTTGATATCTTCATGGGAGCTGAAATACATATCGTCGCAAGAGATGCCGTTCAGTCAAAAATAGATTCCGTGATGGGGGCATTGCGTTCAGCAAACCGGAATCCTTACTTTATCGAAAGCGGGGGCCATAACGCCCTCGGCGCGATGGGATATGTGAACGCCTTCCTCGAACTCCAGAAGCAACTCAGTAAAATCAATGAAAAGGCAGACCATATAATATTCCCCACGGGAACGGGAACTACTCATGCGGGCCTCGCCGCGGGTGCGCTGATATCTGGATTCAAGGGGAAAATAAACGGAATAAGCGTAGCGCGTAAAAGCGAACGATGCTTGCAGGAAACCGAAGCGGTATTGCAGCAAATCATGTCAATATTAAATTCATCCTTTTCATCCGGGGATCTTTCGGTATATGATGAATATGTGGGAAACGGCTATGGCCTTCTATATGATGAATGTATCGATTCAATGAAACTCCTTGCGGACACGGAAGGAACGGTACTTGACCCTGTTTACAACGCAAAAGCATTTCACGGCATGGCGGACTTGATTAAAAACGACAGACTCAGCGGAAATATCATTTATATAAATACCGGAGGCCTTCCAGGAATATTCAATGCACGCCTAATGGAAAGGCAGCTCGCCCGGATTACGCGCGAAAACTGAAAGTTCTTTTTTTAGCAATTTGCTCCAAAGCGGGGCTAAAGTCGGGTGTTAAAGTTCCTCAGCACTGAAACTTTCCGCCAATTCAGTGTAAATCTTTAAGAAGGACTATGGAACTTTTAGATAAAAGAGTTGTCTATAACGCTAAATATTGGATCTGTGAAAGGTTTTAATCATACGGATCCTTAAGATCATTGTTTTTAAATTAAAGAAGGAGAATACAGATGCAACAGCATGAAATCCAGGAGCTGCAGAATAAAATACGGGAAGTTTCCGTATTCCTTCAGCCCCTAAAAACGGAAATCGGACGTATTATCGCAGGACAGGAAAAGCTCATCAACCGCCTTATTCTTTCGATAATTGCCGATGGACACATCCTGCTCGAAGGCGTACCGGGCCTTGCGAAAACTCTTGCCGTCAAAACACTCGCGCAGTCGATAGACGGCACGTTCTCAAGGATACAGTTTACCCCCGACCTTCTGCCCGCCGATATCGTAGGAACTACCATATATAATCACAAAGAAGCAGCGTTTTCCGTCAGAAAGGGTCCGATATTTGCAAATGTTGTTCTCGCCGATGAAATAAACAGGGCGCCCGCGAAAGTCCAGAGCGCACTCCTCGAGTGTATGCAGGAAAAACAAGTCACCATCTCCGGGGAAAGACATCTCATGCCCCGTCCGTTCCTCGTAATGGCGACACAAAATCCCATTGAGCAGGAAGGCACTTACCCGCTGCCGGAAGCCCAGATTGACCGATTCATGTTCAAACTCAAGATAGACTACCCGGCCAGGAGCGAAGAAAAGACAATAATGGAACGCATGGCGCACCCGGCACTGGAACTCTCCGCGCTCGCAGTCACCAGCCTACAGGACATCGAGGCGGCGCGTCAGTGGGTTGACAAGGTCTATGTTGACGACAAAATCCTTGAGTACATCCTTGATATAACCATTGCAACCAGACCGCACAGGCATTCCGAACTCTCAAACAGGCAGTCAGGCGCAAATCTCTCAAGTCTCGAATCACTTATCGAATACGGCGCTTCGCCAAGGGCTTCCATATGCATGACCCTCGCGGCAAAAGCCTCTGCCTTCATGCAAGGCAGGGCATATGTCGACCCGCAGGACGTTAAAAATATAGCAGCCGACGTATTGCGCCACAGGATAATCCTGTCCTACGAGGCCGAGGCCGAAGGCATGGATACCGATGCCGTGATAGGGAAGATTATGAACGAGCTCAGAACCCCTTGATGGAGCAAAATTGAAATGCTTACGCGCGAACTCATAGCACAAGTCAAAAAAGTAGAGATACGTACCCGGCGTATCGTCGACGAGATAACCGGCGGCGCATATCACAGCGTATTTAAGGGGCGCGGCATAGAATTCGACGAAGTCCGCGAATATTCGTACGGCGATGATGTCCGCTCCATAGACTGGAATGTCACTGCCAGAATGGGTGACCCATACATAAAGAAATATGTCGAAGAACGCGAACTTACCGTCATTCTAGCGGTCGACTGTTCTGCTTCCGGACTCTTCGGCAGCGGCGAAAAATCAAAAAAACACAGTGCCCTCGAGATTGCTTCGCTCCTCGCCTTCAGTGCGATAAGAAATAATGACAAGGTGGGGCTCCTGATGTTTTCCGAAAAGCCCGAACTCTATCTCCCACCCCGTTCGGGCCGCGTCCACGGACTCAGACTTGTCCGCGAACTTCTCGCACACGAGCCCGAATCAAAATCCACCAATATCGCCTGCGCCCTCGAAAACCTTACGAAAGTTCTCCACAAAAAATCCGTGGTCTTTCTCCTGAGCGACCTTATTTCGCAGACGCCTTTTGAGAAGGAGCTTCGAATAGCAGCTCGCCGCCACGACCTCATATCGGTACGGATACTTGACCCGCTCGAACTTTCATGGCCGCTTTCCAACGGACTCGTCCTCGAAGACTCCGAGAACGGCACTGTCTCATTTTTCCCGGGTTCATCTTCGCTTTCAACGAAATTTGAGTCCGCAGCATCGGCCTATCATGAAAGTAATGTACGCCAATGCAGAAAGGCCGGAGTCGATATGATTGATATCAGGTGCGGAGAAGATATTGTCAAACCGCTTGTCGGATTTTTTAGAAACAGGCGTTCAAGACTGGCAAGATAGAAAAAGGTAATTTCACATGAAACTTTTCAATAAAAAATTTCTTAAATATTCCGCAGTCTCATGCTTCACTGTCTTCCTGATCGCGGGACTCACTTCTCTTTTCCTCTGGTGGAACGGAGTGCGAAAAAATGACCCGGTCGAAACTGTCGGGCAGATATCCCTTTCCCCGTCAGGCGACAGACTCCTCGGCTCATCAGTCGAGGCATCTGTCCTCTTCAAAGCCCCTTGGCACCGCCACCCCGCAGAGGCTTCGGCCATTCCCGGAAAAGGTTCGCAACTGCTGGATAAACCCTCGTGGAAAATTGAAAAAATCAGGCCTACCTTCCGTATATGGAAAGTATCGGTCGAACTGCAGTCATATAGAATAGGAAAAATACCGTCCGGCTCGCTTGACGTATCATTCAACAAAGAAAAAAGCGACTCGCCAGGCTCATCATTCAAATTCAACATACCGGCCTTTGACGTAAAACCCCTCGACGCCGGAGCCTCCCCTGAACTCACGCTCGCAGCGGCCGCCGTCATTAAATCAAAAATCAGCAATGCCATGCTCTTCACTATACTTGCAGGCGCAGGACTGCTTGTCACCGGACTTCTTATTCTTATAGACTTAATAAGGCGCTCCCGTAAAAAGGCAGTCCGCCCGCCCACCGCCTGGGAACTCGCTCTCGCCGAAATAGAAGATACCGCCGCATCGCTCAGAGCCGGTTCCATCACTCCTGTCTTCTGCTTCTCAAGACTTACTGATATTGTAAGATCCTACGTTCAAACGCGTTTCCGTCTTCGAGCCACCGTTCAGACAACCTATGAATTCCTGAGCGACCTCAGACACCCCGCAAGCCCCCTCAACGAAAGCCAGAAGTTCTTCCTCCAGGACTTTCTGACCTCCGCCGACCTTGTGAAATTCGCAGCGCTGCCGCCCGACGCCGTCATACTTGAGAATATGCTCAACAAAGCCGGTACCCTCGTCCGTGAGACTATACCAAATGAGGCCGGAGAAAAAATGGAGGAACACAAAAAATGAATATAGCTTATCCCTTCGCTTTATTGCTCTTTATTCCGCTGGCCGCCCTTTTTCTCTTTGCTTGGAGAAGGCCCCTGCCCTCCCTTAAAATTCCATTTATAAGACCATTCCGTGAAGCTGTGGGCGGTAAGGGGAAACTCTCATTCCGCTACAGGATTCCGCTCCTCCTTTATACAATCGGAGCCGCGCTGCTCATTATTGCTCTCGCACGGCCCCGCAAAGGACTTGAGGACATAAAGCAACGCTCAGAAGGTATCGACATAATCGCCGTCATCGACCTTTCCGGCAGTATGCAGGCGGTCGACGTGCCTGAAAGCATAGTATCCGAGTCACAGCTCAGAAGCGGCCTCAAATCAGGTTCTATCAAAAACCGGCTCGAAGTCGCGAAAAATGAAATAATCAGGTTCATAAGCAAGCGCCCCAACGATAGGATTGGCCTTATCGGGTTTGCGCAACTCCCCTACAATATCTCGCCGCTTACTCTCGACCACGGCTGGCTCGACGGAATGCTCACGCCGCTCCGTCCCGGAATCATCGGCGACGCAACCGGTATCGCAGGCCCCCTCGCCAGCGCCGTCCACCGGCTGAAAAGCTCTGAAGCCAAGCGCAAGATAATCATACTCTTCACGGATGGCAGCAATAACGTAGAAACGCGAATCACACCGCTCCAGGCCGCAAAACTCGCCGAGAAATACAAAATCGCCATATATACAGTCGGAATCGGCAGCAAACGCGCCTACGTACTTCAGAACTCATTTTTCGGCGAGCAGATTATCCCGATAGAAGGTGAGTTCGATGATAACCTCCTCAAAGAAATCGCCAAAACGTCAGGCGGCAGGTACTACAAAGCCGCAGATTCGGAAGGGCTCAGAAAGGCAATGAACGAAATCGACAAACTTGAAAAAACTTCTTTCGAACAACCGAGGATTATAGACTACAGGGAGTTCGCGCCGGATATCATGACCGCAGCGGCACTCGCTATTCTCCTCGCGTTTTTCCTCGACGGCACGCTCCTCATGCGGGTGCCCTAAGCGGGCTCTTTCCCTGAGCAGTCATTACCCTGTTAAGCTCCTGCCAAAGTGCGGTATCACGGTAGATTAGCTTCACCAGCTTGGAGGGACTTACTCCACACTTTTCGGCAGCGTCCTTCAGGACAAAGTCAGCGTCGTAAAAGACATCAAGCATGCAAGCAGTCCAAAGGTGATAGTGTTTATTTGATAAGCTCATTTCGATATTCTCGAAGGGCACATCCACCGGCACCGCGCTTCTATATTCAAGAGCAATCATGTATCTCAATTTTCTCAAGGCTTCTGAACGGTTCTCATTCTGGGACCGGCTCCCGTCCGCCGTAACGGAAATACCCGAAGGCGAATGAATAAGCCGCAATGCTGACGATGTCTTGTTTCTTTTCTGACCGCCTTTGCCTGTGGATTTAAACGCATCGAAGCGGCACTGGCTTGTAAGCTCCTCTCCAGATGCCTCAAGCCAGTGTTTTCTTTCCTCGGAAAACTTGAATATTTCTTCTTTTTTAAAAACCATTTAATCCTTGAACAGTTTTTCTTTCAATATTCTGCCGTCGATTTCGGCGGGAGCTTTATTTTCCTTTACCGCAATCGCGGCAGCAATCCCCGCGGCTTCGCCGTAGGATGCCACGACCGGCATAATCCGCAGTGAGGAATGCGCCTCATGAGTCGAACTTATCGCGCGACACGCCATAAGAAGGTTCGTACTGTCGAGAGGGACGAGGCAACGGTAGGGAATTTCATAAAACTCGCCTTCGATACGCTTAATCACTGTTCCGCTTCCCGCTGGATTATGTATGTCAACGGGGTAATTACTCCTGGCAACCGCGTCATCGAAATGCTTCGCCTTCAGCAACTCATCTTCAGTTATTTTGTACAAACCCTCGACGCGCCTTGTTTCCCGCACGCCTATTTGCGCGGCCATCTTCAATATATACGCGTTTTTGAAATAGGGCGACTTTTCTTTGAAAAAGGTAAAAAGTTCCTTTGTCTGCTTCCTTGCTTCAAGTTCGGAATCCGTGAGGTCTTTCGACAACGTACTGTCTTTCAGTACAACACGGGTTGTGTTGAAATGAATGACCTCATCACGTAACGTATTGAATATCAGAACATTTTCGCGCGGGTCGCTTATTTTCCCAGCCGCTTTGCCTTCAAGATAAACTTCGGTAAGGTGCGCCCTCAGCTCCGCCATAACATAAGGGGTTCTCACTCCGCCAATCCTGAAACAGAGTGTTGACGGCTGGCATGCGCCGTCGGAGGACCTGCCTTTTTCATACTTGAAGTCCGCGTAATACGCAAGGTCTCCATCCCCGGTGGCGTCTATAAATATTTTCGCCTTGAACTCCTGGATGCCTGACTTTGTCGCCGCGCTTACCGATTCAATTTTCCCGCCGCTTCGTTTCGCTCCGCATACGTGGGCGTGAAAGAGTATTTCGACGCCGGATTCCATCAGCATCTCGTCCAGTACCAGCTTCATTATTTCATCGTCGAAGACTCTGTTGTCTGCAAAGTAGATCCCTCCGTTTTCAGCCAGTTTCGCTATGATTTCGTTGAATATGCCGTTGGCCAGATTTTTCCCATTCGCGGAGACATACGACATAAATGGATTCACCAGTCCTGCCGTCGCCATCCCTCCAGCAAACGCATATCGTTCTATCATGAGGGTTTTCATTCCGCTTCTCGCCGCCGCCATAGCCGCGCATACTCCTCCGGGTCCGCCGCCACATACGATCACATCATAAATTTTAGAGTCCATTTTTATTTTCTCCTTTTCTCTTTTCTATAAAATATAATCTTTTCTCTTGAAAGTTTATGGATTTTTATATAATATACATGAAATAATACATAATTCTGCTGTAATATGACATCCATACATAAAGAAATAGCGGTACAGGTCGGGATATTTGAAAAGCTTTTCAAATGCAATTTATCCTTCCACGATTATACTGGCACCATGAGAAAAAACCTCACGACCCTCAACTTCGCGCATCTGAACAGATTCTGCGCCTCCGTCAAAAAGTTTTATAAACATGACAGTTGTATCAGTTTTGACTTTAATTTGACTCAATCTGAACTCTTCAGCAGCAGAAAGACTTTTTTCAAGGTATGCCAAGCAGGCGTCATAGAACTTGTCGTCCCCATTTTCATTAAAGATCAGCTCTCTGGTGCGATGTTCGCCGGGCCGTTCCGCATCTCTGATGGAATGCCCTCCGATATCTTCGGGAAGCCGGGAAGCATTTCTCGAGACGAGGAGCTAAAGAAAATTTATGAACGGCTTCCCTGCCTGAAAGCTTTCGAACTGGAAGCCTTGAAATGCTTTGCACAGCTTTTCGTCAGGAACCTTGAAAGATATGCGCTAACTTTTGCGAGCGGCTGCGGCGTTCCATCCGGACGAGCCGAAAGAATCAAGTTCTTCATAGAAAACAATTTCAGGAAAAGTCCCTCTCTTTCGGACCTTGCAAAATATATGGGCCTGAGCGTGCCGCGGATAAGCCAGCTACTGAACGAGTTTTTCGGGAAGGGTATTTCCGCTCTTGTCATGGAGGAAAAAATCAAACACGCCGAGCGGCTGCTCTGCAACTCATATTTTACGATGGAGGCGATATCCGGCGAGTGTGGATTTTCGTGCCCTTCATACTTTTTCAAAGTATTCAAAAGACTGAGAGGCTGTCCCCCCGCGGAATTCAGAAGAAACAACCCCGGTCCGGACTATATATAGTCGCTCAGGTTATTCAATTATTCCGGCTGGCGTGGGGATTTCCTTCAATAGCTTGAAATATTTTTCCCATACTTCCTTCGGCAGCGTTGCGCCGACAGATGCTTCGCCATGCCTGCCCTTGAGCTTCACCATATCGGGAAGCTCCGTCTTAAGCGGCCCGACCAGATCAATATTCTTCCATTGGGAATTCGCTTCCGCCCCGAGTTTCAGGTATTCCGTCCATTCACTTTCGCCGTAAAGCCTTTTATCAAAAACATTTCCAGGACCGTTGATATACAGATTTCCTCTCAGATAAAGGCGGTCTTTGAAATTGCCGGGTATATTCAGAAAAAAATCTTTGCATCTCGCAAGCACACAGCTTTCTATCGTCAGCGAACCAGACGATGACGGCTCCACTGTGCAGATGAACGCGGCATCGGCGATTGTGCAGTTCTTGAAGCAAACCGACCCATTCGCAAGCTTCAAGATTGCCAGCGAATCAGCCCTCCCTATAATTACACAGTTCGAGAAATTCATTTTGGCGTGTGAAAGTTGCCATATCTGCTCAAAGGGCCGATTGCCGACGACAAGACAGTCATCGTAGTTATGTATTGATTCATCAGTCGCGTAAACCCCTGCCTCGTAGGTATTATTGACAAATATGCAGCGCTTGTAAGTGGAATTGCTCCAGTGGACATCACATGAGCCGGAGCTCGCGCAGCGTATCGCCGCACAGTCTTCATAGTAGGCATTGCCTGTGCCATGACAGGAAAATCCCTGTCCGCAGTTATTATATGCAATGCAGTTTTTGTAAACTACGTTCTTGGGATCTGCCGCGATATCAAAGCCGTCATTCCACGAAAAAATTATTTTAAGGTCTTTAACCAACGCATGATCTTTATGAATATAAATGCCTGAATTGCACGGTATTTCTATTCTGAGTAATTCCATCTTCACATCTTTGGGCAGGTGAAAGATTACCTTTTTCTCAGCCTTGTTCCACCAGAACGCACCGGGAGTTTTTTCAAGCTCTTCCATGCTCTTGCAGTTGCCTGCGGCCTTGCCGTCAACCCACCATATCTGAGTTTCATCAAACCAGAAATTATCCTTTTTCACACCCTTGTACATATTTGACATCGGATAGAAAAAGACCGAATACATATTCTCAGATTCTTTAGTCCATTTTCCTGCGGGTATGACTGAAAGCCCCGAGATTACCGCACCGTTCCCGTTTACCACAAGCGGCTTATCGGCCGTGCCGCCGCATCGCGGAACGAGGGAACGCCCCTGAGGTCCGGGATAAGGACGCTGATAGGGCTTGCCGGTATTGGCTATTTCGACATTGTCCGATGTCTCAACCGACGCAAACGCCTTCTATATTGAAGCAAAGGCTGTCTTTTCAGAAAGCCCGTCGTTGCGGTCATCTCCCGTAATGTTGCTAACATAGAGAGTCCTGGCCGAACATGTCGCCGCGACAACGGAAACAAGAAGTGCGAAAAACACCTTTTTCAAAATGCCCCCTTGTGATTAAGCTTTTACCCGAAGCCTGGTTAACGCAAATCAACCTTAAGTCCGGAAGCGAGGCGCTCCCGCAGCTTTTCATGAGCTTGGTTTACTTCCTCGTCCGTGAGGGTTTTTTCGGGATTTCTAAATGTAAGCGAGTAGGCCATGCTCTTTTTGCCGGCGCCTAGCGTTTTTTCGTCCTCAAAAATATCGAAAAGCTCGACCTTCTCAAGATTTTTCACGCCGCACTTCATTATGAAATCAGTTACCGCCTGATGCTCAAGGCTTTGCTCCGCAATAAACGCAACATCCCTTGATGTCGAAGGATAAAGCGCCAGCTGCTTATAAGTAATTTTATCTTTCCCGAGCGCAATAAGCTGTTCCGCCTCAAGCAACGCTACATAAAGGGGATGACGGAGCCTCATCTGTTTTTCGATTTTCTCATCGACTTTTCCAAATATTCCAAGCCTGGCATTCCCTGAGAAAAGCTCGGCGCAGCAACCTTTGGCAAAGATGGCCTCTTCCTTCCTCACGAAGCGGATATCCTTCACCTTGATTTTGGAAAGCAGTTCCTCTAGGAGCCCCTTCATGTCAAAAAAGTCATTCTCAAGCTCTCTCTCGACGGAAAAACGCTCCGGATAACGCCTGCCGCTCAAGGCGATGCAACATTCGTAACGTTCCTCTTTAAAGAGTTTAGCGTTTGCGCAGAAGGCCCTGCCCGTTTCAAAAAGAGCAAGGTCGTGATTCTGGCGAGAGACGTTATATTCGACGTTTCTCAGGATGCCGCCGTACAATGACGGTCTAAGGAACGCAAGGTCAATACTGACCGGATTTGTGAGCAAAATAAGATCATCTTTTGAAAATCTCGTATCCGCGAGCGCCGATTTTTCATCGGTCAAGGTATAGTTCATGCACTCCCAGAGGCCGAGCGCGATAAGTTCATCGTTAAGTATGCTTAAATCCATGTAAGCGTCATCTTTTATTGATGCCACCGTTTTTGCGGCGACAGGAATGACGGGAATATTGTCAAGCCCGTTTATCCTCGCTATTTCCTCGGCAAGGTCTGCCTCGCGCTCGATATCGAGCCTGAAGTGAGGCGCTGTTATGCGGCACTTGTCATCCTCAATTTCCGTACACTTTATTCCGAGCCGTTCGAAAATAGCGATAATATCATGGTTCGCAATCGTCATGCCGGTAAGTCTTCTTATCATATCAAAATGGCAGTCAAACGATTTATTTTCAGAAAGCTCGCCCCTCACATCGATAAGACCTGTAACAAGCTCCCCTCCTGCGAGTTCCAAAACAAGAGACGCGGTTCTTTTTGCGGCTGTTTCGGCGGCTTCCCAACTTGTTCCGCGCTCGAATCTGTGTGATGAATCGGAGGTTATTTCAAGTTCTTTCGAAGTCGTGCGGATGTTCGAAGGCTTGAAGTAAGCCCCTTCAATAAGAATATTACAGGTTTTCTCCGTTACCCCGCTGTGTTCGCCGCCCATTATTCCGGCGAGTGCAACAGGCTTTTCAGCGTCGGCAATGACAAGGTGATGGTCTTTAAGCTCATGCGTCTTACCGTCGAGTGTCATTATTTTTTCGCCGTTGCGTGCGCGGCGGACAACTATTCTTTTTCCGGCAAGGTCGTCGAGGTCAAAAGCATGGAGCGGATGGCCCAGTTCCATAAGGACGAAATTCGTGATATCCACTATGTTATTGATGGGTCTCAAACCTATCGAAATAAGGCGTTCCTTGAGCCAGTCGGGGCTTTCTCCGACCGTTATATTTTTTATAACAAGCGCGGTATATCGCGGACAAAGCTCATGGTCAAGCACTTCGACCAGATTCGCCGGAATCGCGGCATCTTTCGTCGGCGCAGGCAGTTTGATTTCTGAAAATTTAAGCTCGGCGCCTGTCAACGCGGCTATGTCGCGTGCTATCCCGTAATGCGAGAGCCAGTCTGGTCGGTTGCTCGTTATTTCGAGTTCGAAAACAACATCCGGCGTGAATAGCTCCTTAACGGGCTTGCCTGTTTCTAGGTCTTTAGAAAGTTCCATGAGTCCCGCATGATCATCATCGACTCCAAGCTCCTTTGAGCTGCAAAGCATTCCCGACGACTCCACACCGCGCAGCTTGCACTTCTTTATCTCAAACTTTTTGCCGTTTTCGGGGTCAGTGAACACCGTACCGAGCGTTGCAAGAGGTACTTTTTTACCGGCATCGCAGTTGGGCGCGCCGCAGACAACCTGAAGAGTTTCCTTACCGGAATTGACCATACACACCGACAACTTGTCGGCATCGGGGTGAGGTTTCCTTTCAAGTATTTCACCGACAACGACTCCGGAAGGTATTTCCGCTGTTCTGTGGATGGCCTCTACTTCGATTCCGGCCATGGTCAGTTTTTCGGCAAGTTCTTCGGTGCTGAGCGTTATATCAATATATTCCTTGAGCCATTTGTAAGAAACTTTCATTTTTCGCGCCTGTCAGTAATGATTCAGTTGAATTGAGAAAGAAACCTTTTGTCGTTATCGTAGAGAAGCCGTATGTCGTTGATCCTGTAGCGAATCATGGCGAGTCTCTCAATACCCATTCCGAATGCGTAGCCCGACCATATTTCGGGGTCGTAGCCAACCGCCTTCATAACATTCGGGTCAACCATCCCCGCGCCGGAGATTTCCAACCAGCCGGAATTTTTGCATACGCGACAGCCTTTACCGCCGCACATCACACAGGAAAAATCGCATTCCACGCTGGGTTCCGTAAACGGGAAAAAGTGGGGCCTCAATCTGATGCCCACGCCGGGACCGAAGAATTCGCGCCCGAAGGCTAGCAGGATGCTTTTGAGGTCGGCCATCGATACGCCTTTGTCGATATAAAGGCCTTCAATCTGGTGAAAGTTCATGCTGTGGGTGGCATCGGGAGTGTCGCGTCTGAAACAGCGTCCGGGAGCGACGATTCTTACTGGCGGCTCCTGGCTTTTCATAACCCTTATCTGGACTGGCGAAGTCTGCGTCCGCAACAACCTGCCGTCTCCAAAATAAAAAGTGTCCTGCGGATCCCTCGAGGGGTGATCGGAAGCCGTATTGAGCGCATCAAAATTATTGTAAACGGTGTCTATTTCAGGGCCTTCGGCGACAATGAAGCCCATCCTTCGAAAAATCGCAACACAGTCGTCTATAACGAGCGTTATGGGATGCTTCTTGCCGATTTTCCACCGTCTGCCGGGTTCGGTAACATCCGTTATAGCACCCGACACTGAAGAGGGACCGAGACGTTCTTTCGCCTCATCCAGAAGCTTCTGAAGTTTTTCTTTGGCCTCGTTGAACGCCCTGCCTGTTTCGGCACGCTGTTCGGGCGGAACGTTTTTCATATCCTTGCTGAGCGCCGGGACAAGTCCGTTTCTTCCAAGGAGTTCTATTCTTACTGATTCTATATCGCTTTCTGAAGATGCGGAAGAAAGCTTCCCCTCCGCCGATTTCAGCGCGGAACTGAGTTTATCTATAATTTCATTAGACATTGTAAGTTTCCCGTGTATGAGCTGCCGCCAGGCAAGGCCTGGTAAATGTTACAAAAAAACAGCCTCGCCCGGGAATTCTGAACCTGCCGCATATAGTTGACTATGCGGCAGGCGGAATCCTTTTAGCTGGCGAGTTGGGCTTTGGCCTTTTCCACCAGGGTCTTAAATGCCTCGGTATCTCTGACCGCGATATCGGCAAGCACCTTGCGGTTAAGCTCAATACCGGCTTTTTTCATGCCGTTGATAAACTGACTATAGGTCATACCGTTCATTCTGCATGCGATATTTATTCTTATCGTCCAGAGACGGCGGTACTGGCGTTTTTTCTGCTTGCGTCCCATGTACGCATGCTGACCGGCCTTGTCGACCGCATCATAAACTGTTCTTATATTTTTGCTTCTGCAGCCGTAAAATCCCTTGGCCCTCTCCAGTACGCGGCGACGGCGTTTACGTGAGGGTACAGATAACGTAACTCTTGACATAGTAAAATTCTCCTGATAAAAAAATGTTCAGCTTTTGAGAGATGCTCTAACGTTTACTTGAGGCCGTAGGGCAGACAGCCCTTTATTCTCTTGAGCTCAGTTGACTTGATTTCGCCATCTTTGCCGAGCCGACGTTTGCGTTTAGAGTTCTTACTGGTTGTCATGAGGTGGCGTGAGCCTGCCTTGTAGTGCCGATACTTGCCAGTACCTGTTACCTTCAGGCGCTTGGCTGCACTTTTTTTTGTCTTCATCTTGGGCATCGTTTTTCTCCTGTTTTAATAGTTTTATTAATCTTCCGGAAGGGCAGATGCCATCAGCCGTTTCCGGTGTTTTACCCCCTGAATCCTAAGATTCCGGGGTTTCCTTGGGCGTTTCGTCCGCCACTTCCGTCGGTGCTTCCGTCGGTGTTACCTTCGGTGCCGCAACCGCCTTATCCGCATTTTGATTATGCGGTTGAGCGGAGGAACTTTTGTGCCCCTTCACGGGATTAAAAGTTACGGTAAGGTTTCTCCCAAACGTTTTCGGCTTGCCATCGGCTTCGCCGTATTCCGCAAGGGACTGAATAACCTTATTCATAAGCTCATATCCTATTTCCTTGTGGGCCATTTCGCGGCCTCGGAAAATAAGAGTAACCTTTAGTTTATCGCCTTCCTTCAAAAATTCAATCGAATGATTAATCTTATACGAATAATCGTGCGGATCAATATTCACGTGGAATTTGACTTCCTTCACCTTCTGGGCGTGATGATGCTTCTTTTGCTCCCTGAGCTTTTTCTTCTGTTCATAGACCAACTTCCCGTGGTCCATTATACGGATGACGGGAGGATCGGCCTTATCGGCCACGGCCACCAGATCAAGCTTCGCTTCATTAGCCTTCTTACGGGCGTCTTCGAATTTGAACAACCCGAGCTGTTCTCCATTTTCCCCAACGAGTCTGACGTCCTTGCCGGTAAATGAACGGTCACCTGGTTCGATTAATTTAGCGATAGCATCGTCCTCCTATTTTGTTTCTCAGCAATAACAGACTTTTCTTATGTTAAAGCCTATAATATAGCCAGACTATATCTTATTATCAATGTCTGAAACTATTTTTTCAGCAAGGCCCCAGGAGTCAAGCTCCCCGATCTGGCCTTCGCGCCTCGAACGTATAGCCGCGGTTCCAACCGAGGCCTCACGCTCACCAATGACGGCTATATACGGAATTCTGTCATTGCGCGCATCTTTTATACGGCTTCCGACCGTTTCGGAACGAAGGTCCATCTCGGCCCTTATCCCCTTTGACTTCAACGCCTTGAGATAAGCGCACGCGGCATCATGCTGCTTTTCGGTAATCGGAAGAATTCTCAGTTGCTCGGGACAGAGCCACACGGGAAAAGCCCCTGCGTAATGCTCCACAAGAATACCGAAAAAGCGCTCAATCGAACCGAGAAGCGCACGGTGCACCATGTAGGGCCGGTGCTTCTGACCGTCTTCGCCGATGTAGGTCATGTCGAAACGCTCTGGCAAATTGAAGTCGAACTGGATTGTCGTAGTCTGCCACTCGCGTCCGATAGCATCCCTCACCTTCAAGTCTATCTTAGGCCCGTAGAACGCACCGCCGCCCTCGTCAACCTCGCATTCAAGCCCTGCCTTCTCAACCGCCTTCCGCAACGATTCAAGCGCCTGAGTCCAGCGAGATTCCTCTCCAACCGACTTTTCAGGACGCGTCGCGAGATAAGGCTTTACATCCTTGAATCCAAAGGCTTTCCACATTGAAAGACTAAACTGAAGGACTTCGGATATTTCGCTTTCTATCTGCTCCGGGGTGCAAATTATATGTGCGTCATCCTGAGTAAATCCCCTCACCCGCAGAAGACCGTGCAGCACACCACTTTTTTCGTAACGGTAAACGGTACCAAGCTCGGCCCAGCGAAGCGGAAGCTCTCTATATGAACGCAATTTCGTCTTGTATATCTGAATGTGAAACGGACAGTTCATCGGCTTTACGAAATAATCGTTACCGTCGATGTCCATCGGCGAATACATCGCGTCCTTGTAAAAATCCAAATGCCCGCTCGTGTGCCAGAGGTCAGAACGGCCTATGTGCGGGGTATTGACGAGTTCATAACCATTTTTGTAGTGCTCTTCTTTCCAAAATGTTTCGAAGGTATTCCTGATAAATGCGCCCTTCGGGTGCCAGAGAATAAGGCCGGGTCCAACCTGATCGGCAGAGCTGAATAAATCAAGCTCTCTTCCGAGCTTTCTGTGGTCGCGTTTTTTGGCCTCTTCGAGCTGCTTGAGATAAGCGTCGAGTTCCTTTTTCGAGGGAAATGCGGTGCCGTAGATTCGCTGGAGCATCGGGTTGTCCTCTTTGCCCCTGAAATAGGAACCAGCCACGGAAAGAAGCTTGAATGCACCAACCTGTGATGTTTTTTCAACATGCGGGCCGCGACAGAGATCCGTAAAGCCGCCGCTCTTGTAGAATGAAATCTTCTCGCCCGAGGGAATATCCTTAAGTCTTTCCAGTTTATACTGTTGACCCTTTTCTCCGAGAAGCTTTTCAGCCTCTTCTCTTGTCAGCTCGAAATACTCAAACGCATGGTCTTCAGAAGCGATTCTGGCCATAACCGTTTCAATTTTTTCAAGATCCTCGGGAGAAAGACGAGCTTCCATGTCAAAGTCATAATAAAAGCCATCTGCAGTGGACGGACCTATGTCAAATTTGGTTTCCGGAAAAAGTTCCTGCACTGCACACGCCATCACGTGTGAGACGCTGTGCCTTATAGTTTCAAGCGGGAAAGAAGCCATCGTTTTACCTCATATATTTATAGTAAATAAATTTCCAAAACATTACTGATAACCCAAAAATCAGAGCGTGCAACCTTTATTTCACGTAAAAAAGCGTATAAGTCATTGAAATTGTATTTTGCTTATGTATATTAGTTGCGGAATACCCCACTAGGGGGCGACTGGTTTCGACTGAGAAGGCGGAACTTTGATTGCATGCCGAGGATGATCGTTGGCCTCGTAAATCACCGGTCAAAAATAGTAACTGCGAACGAAGAATTCGCCCTCGCCGCTTAATGCGGTGACGTCTCTCTCCTGACGAATGCTAAGGAAAAGAGGCGCAAGACAGCGTTCTGGCCAAAGCGCTAATTCTCTGGCGCCCAGGTAAGATAAAGGGGAACAGTCTGAAGGATGGCCTGTCCGCCGGCCCCGCCAGAGGACGATAAACAGTAAAGACGGAACACGCATGTAGAGGTCATGGGAAAACCTCGTCAGGACGGGGGTTCGAATCCCCCCGCCTCCACCAGAGGCAATTATTTAGTTAATGAACGTCTTATTGGAAGATGTTCGCGCGAAAAGGCACTGTTCGGGATCGCCATGGAACAGACTTTCGGTATCAAAAAAATCGTGGCGAAAGAAGGACAGAATAGATGAATATCTATGTCGGAAACATGGACTACGGCCTGAAGGAAGAAGACCTCAGCGAGCTCTTCGGAGCTTACGGCGAAGTAACATCAGTAAGAGTGATTACAGACGCGGAAACACGTCGCCCGAAGGGTTTTGCCTTCGTGGAAATGGCTGACGACAGCGCTGCCAAGAATGCCATAGAAGGCATCAACGGCAAAGACGTCAATGGACGCGCGCTCACAGTAAACGAAGCTCGCCCTCGTGAACCGAGACGCCCTGGCGGCGGCGGCGGATTTGGTGGCGGCCCGAGACGTGGCGGCGGCGGAGACCGCAGAGGCGGTAGCAGCGGCGGATTTGGCGGCGGCCCAAGACGTGATCGCTTTTAATAAATAATCAATAGCCCTGCTAGGCGGGGCTTTTTTTTGCAAAAAGAGATATTATACTTTAATAATCTTTTTTCACTTTTAGAAATTTGTATTAGAGCGTCTTATAGGAAGATGCTCAAGCGAAAAGACACTGTTCGGGATCGCCATGGGACAGACTTTCGGTATTAAAAATTCGTGGCGACAGAAGGACACAAGAAATGAATATCTATGTCGGAAACATGGACTACAGCCTGAAGGAAGAAGACCTCAGCGAGCTCTTCGGAGCTTACGGCGAAGTAACATCGGTAAGAGTAATCACAGACGCGGAAACACGTCGCCCGAAGGGTTTCGCCTTCGTGGAAATGGCTGACGACAGCGCCGCCAAGAATGCCATCGAAGGCATCAACGGCAAAGACGTCAACGGACGCGCGCTCACAGTAAACGAAGCTCGTCCTCGTGAACCGCGTACAGGCGGCGGCGGCGGCTTCGGTGGCGGCGGCAGAGGCGGAGACCGCAGAGGCGGCGGCGGCGGCGGCTTCGGCGGCGGCGGCAGACGTGATCGCTTCTAATAAGAAGAAATGATCAAAAGCCCTGCTTCGGCAGGGCTTTTTTTTTGCATTTCAGCTACAAAACTACCAAATCTCCCCATCCCTTAACCGTAATAATAAGACATTAAGCTAAGTCTTCAAAGCAGGGGAAAGCATTCTCGCTAGCGGGCAAAATGGTTTCTCGAAATCTACTGCAGGCATCATCGTTCATAGGTTTTCAACAAAATATCTTTAACTATGGGGTTGCTGCAATGTTTTTAATGATTTTGTAATAGCAGTTCTTCCATATGCCACCCATTCCCCCGGAGTCATGAACGGCGACCGTGACAATATTTTTCTTTCCCTGATTCAGGTATTTTCCTATTGAGATATTTTGAGCCTGTTGCCAGCTGTCCGGATTTGTTTTGAGATTGTAACGGAAAGATTTCACAGCAAAGCCTGTTTGAAGTGATTGTATAGAGATTTTTTGTTCCTGGACGGATTTCATTTTATAAAACTTTGCCATCTGCATGATGTTGTGGCCTGTCAAAATCGAATTGAATCTTCAAATCGTAAAGATATTTATCGACGGTTTCTTCATCCGACCATCCGAATGGTCG
>Ga0154591_1053_pt1 | contig 34528 bp, 20 predicted proteins | sample RifGroF2_FD_116020 | JGI IMG/M metagenome (GOLD analysis project Ga0154591, IMG submission 116020) | Lentisphaerae bacterium GWF2_45_14
GGATGTTTATCAGGACTTGTTCGGAGAAGGCTCGTTTATCGGCAAGGGGATTTATGAGGTCGATGCATTCGAGCGGGCAATGGACGGACGTTTTCCCGAAAATAAGATACTCAGCCACGATCTTCTGGAGGGTTGTTACGCCAGGTCCGGGCTTTTGAGCGATGTGCAACTGTACGAGGAATACCCGTCCAGCTACAGTGCGGATGTGAATCGTCGGCATCGCTGGATTCGCGGCGATTGGCAGATTGCCCGCTGGATATTGCCGGGTGTTCCCGGTCTCGACAAACGGATACGGAAGAATCCTATTTCGATATTGTCGCGCTGGAAGATACTCGACAATCTGCGCCGCAGTCTGACGGCTCCGGCATTAACAGTCCTTATTCTTCTGGGATGGGCAGTGCTGAGGCCCGCCTGGGTCTGGACATTAGCAGTAGTCGGCATCATCCTTATTCCTTCTTTAATAATTTCGGTTCTGGGTATACTTCAGCGGCCTAGCGACATAACTATCGGTCAGCACCTCTCTGCGGCAGTTCGCTCGGCCCGTCGGCAGTTTATTCAGGCCGCATTCACGCTGTCATGCCTGCCGTACGAAGCATTTTTCAGTCTTGACGCCATATTGCGGGTTGCCTGGCGAATGCTGTTCTCGCATAAGCGGCTGCTTCAATGGAATCCCTCGAGCGATTCGGTGCAAGACAGCCGGACGGATCTCGTCGGCACGTGCCGGAGTATGTGGATTGGCCCGCTTATTGCTGTTGCATCAGTGAGTACGCTTGCGGTATTCAAAACGGATGTGCTGTTTGTGGCAGTTCCCATATCGGGACTCTGGTTTTTTTCTCCGCTCATTGCATGGTGGCTCAGTCGCCCGCTCGTTCGCCGCCGGGAAAAGCTGACGGTGGATCAAACTCTTTTCCTGCGGAAACTTGCCCGGAAAACATGGTCGTTCTTCGAGACCTTCATGGGGCCGGAAGATAATTGGCTGCCGCCGGATAACTATCAGGAGCATCCCGTTGCCGTGATAGCGCACCGTACATCGCCTACCAATATGGGAATTGCGCTGCTGGCGAATCTGGCAGCATACGATTTCGGCACCATTCCGGCCGGAAAACTCATCGAACGTACCGCAAAAACACTTGGCACTATGGAAACTCTGGAACGGCATCAGGGGCATTTTTTCAACTGGTACGACACGCGATCCCTGAAGCCGCTGCCGCCACACTACATTTCATCGGTAGACAGCGGAAACCTTGCAGGCCATTTGCTGACATTGCGTCCGGGACTGCTCGAACTTACCGATCATAAAATATTGGGTCCGCGCCTGTTTGAAAGCATGAGCGACACACTCGGAATTCTCGCGGATACAGCGGCAAAGACGCCGGAGCTATATGCACCTTTTCGGCTAACTCAACTCCAGCATGATATGGAGTTCGCAACCAGTTCCAAACCCGCCACGCTCACGGCTTCAAGGCGTTGCCTTGAGCAGATATTAAAATCTGCTACGGCGGCCGCCGCCGATATTGAAGCTCTTGAAGCCGACCCGGAAAGCGAGTTGAGACGATGGTCCAGCTCCCTCGTCAGGCAATGTCAGGATGCTCTTGACGAGCTGACTTTTCTTGCTCCGTGGACAGAACTTTTATCTTCTCAAAACATTCCCTCGGATTTTTCCAGACTCAATGATATTCCTACACTGCGCGAGCTGGCGGCAATGGCGATAAAACTCCCGTCGGAAAATGCCTTCCAATCCCTCATCGCAACAGCCGGACAACGCGCAATAGCAAGGATTGCGGCTATCGAGGAACTTACCCTGAAATGCGATGCGCTCTCCCGTATGGAATATGACTTTCTTTTCGACGAGAAACGCCATCTGATGTCTATCGGCTACAATGTCGGCGAACGCCGGCGCGACTCAAGTTACTACGATCTTCTGGCTTCAGAAGCGCGACTTTCAAATTTTGTGGCAATTGCGCATGGACAAGTGCCGCAGGAAAGCTGGTTCGCTCTGGGACGCCTTCTCACAATCGCCGGAGGAGAACCGATTCTCCTTTCCTGGAGCGGTTCGATGTTCGAATACCTGATGCCGCTATTAGTGATGCCGACTTACGAAAACACGCTTCTCGACCAGACCTGTAAAGCTGCAGTGGACAGGCAGATCAAATATGGAAGAAAACGCGCTGTGCCATGGGGTATTTCAGAAAGCGGGTATAATGCCATCGATGTTCAACTTAACTATCAGTACCGGGCGTTCGGAGTGCCAGGGCTGGGACTCAAGCGCGGGCTTTCCGAGGATCTGGTGATTGCACCCTATGCCTCGGCGCTGGCACTGATGGTGGCGCCGGGAGAGGCATGTCTGAACCTTGAACGGCTTGCCGCTGAAGGTATTGAAGCAAGATATGGCTTTTATGAAGCAATCGACTACACGCCGTCACGCCTCTCGCGCGGACAATCAAAAGTCGTGGTCCGATCCTTTATGGCACATCATCAGGGAATGAGTTTTCTATCTTTGGCATATCTGCTTCTGGACCGCCCGATGCAGAAGCGCTTTGAATCGAATTCCTTATTTCAGGCTACCATGCTGCTGCTTCAGGAGCAAATTCCTAAAGCTACGGCATTCTATGCGCATACAACCAAGCTGGCCGAACAGAATATAGCCTTCAGTACAACAGAAACACCGATACGCGTTTTTAGCAGCCCCGATACGCCTAATCCAGAACTACAATTGCTTTCAAACGGCAGATACCATGTAATGGTTACCAATTCCGGCGGCGGTTACACTCGCTGGAAGGATCTTGCAGTTACCCGTTGGCGCGAAGACAGCACCTGCGACAATTGGGGAACGTTCTGTTACATCAGCGACGTGTCAAGCAAGGCGTTCTGGTCAACCTCATATCAGCCGACTCTCAAGCGGGCAAAGCATTTTGAAGCGATATTTTCAGAGGGGCGGGCAGAATTCCGCGGCCACGAACACGACTATGACACCCACACAGAAATCGCAGTCTCACCCGAGGATGACATTGAACTGCGCCGTGTCCGCATCACCAACCGCGCTCGGACGCGCAGGACGGTAGACGTTACCAGTTACGCGGAAGTTGTTCTGGCTCCGTCTGCCGCCGATGCACTGCATCCGGCCTTCAGCAATCTCTTTGTGCAGACCGAAATCATACGCAATCAACATGCAATTCTCTGCACCCGCCGACCACGCTCCCGGAACGAAGAGTCGCCATGTATGCTGCATCTGATGGCTGTGCAGGCCGCCACGATTGAAAACGTCTCCTATGAGACTGATCGCATGCGCTTTATCGGACGCGGAAACACCACCGTCAATCCGCAGGCGATGAGCGGAGCATCCGATTTATCTGACAGTGAAGGCTCCGTGCTTGATCCGATTGTCGCCATACGCTGCCGGATAACTCTTGACCCGGAAGAATCGGCAACGATAAACATGGTTACCGGTATCGGAGAAACCCGTGAGGCAGCATTAAGTCTGGTTGAAAAATATCAGGACAGGCGCATCGAGGATCGTGTCTTCGATCTTGTATGGACTCATGGACAGGTATTGCTACGCCAGCTCAACGTATCAGAGGCCGATGCGCAACTCTATGGACGTCTCGCCTCCTCGATAATCTACGCCAACGCCTCGCGGCGTGCAGCACCAGGCATCATTATGAAAAATTGCAGGGAACAATCCGGCCTTTGGGGTTATGGTATTTCCGGCGATTTACCGATTGTGCTCCTGCAGATTGAAAATCCCGCCAATATCGAACTGGTGCGCCAGCTCGTGCAGGCCCACGCCTACTGGTATCTGAAAGGACTTGCGGTTGACCTGCTTATCTGGAACGAAGACCGCGCCGGCTACCGGCAGCTCCTCCACGATCAGATTATGGGCCTGATTGCAGCAGGTATCGAAACCAACGTGACTGACAGGCCCGGCGGTATTTTCGTAAGGCCCGCTGACCGGATAGCCGAGGAGGACCGCGTTCTGATTCAGACAGTCGCCCGCGTCATCCTCAGTGACAGCCGGGGAACTCTTGCGGATCAGATAAGTGGACGCAGTCCAGCAAAAGTCACCGTGCCTCTCCTTACAGTTCCGATACGGCATCCACACTCGGAGGTTCCGGAGACAGCGCCACTGCCGCGTAATGATTTGACGTTTTATAACGGACTGGGCGGATTCACCCCTGACGGACGTGAATACGTTATTACCACCGCACACGGACAGCTTACTCCCGCACCCTGGGTGAACGTGCTGGCAAATCCGCAGTTCGGCACCATTGTTTCAGAAAGCGGACTTGCCTATACTTGGAGCGAGAATGCCCATGAGTTTCGCATTACTCCGTGGGGCAACGATCCCGTAAGCGATTCGAGAGGAGAAGCATTTTACATCCGAGATGAAGAGCGCGGCAACTTCTGGTCGCCGACTCCTCTGCCCTGTCGGGGCGCGACTCCTTACGTCACCCGGCACGGATTCGGGTACAGCGTCTTTGAACACACTGAGAACGACATCCGTTCAGAGATGTGGGTTTACGTTGCCCTGGATGCCGCGGTCAAGTTCACGGTACTCAAAATTCGCAACGAATCAGGTCAGGATCGTCGTCTTTCCGCAACCGGATATGCAGAATTGGTGCTTGGCGACCTGCGTGCTAAATCAACCATGCATGTAATCACAGAAATTGATCCGGACAGTGGCGCTCTCTTTGCACGCAACCCATACAATACCGAGTTCCGCGACCGGACTGCGTTCTTCGACGTGGACGATAATACTCGTACAGTAAGCGGCGACAGAATGGAATTCCTCGGACGCAACGGAACATTGAAAGCTCCTGCCGCGATGACACGCACGCGTCTGTCCGGCAAGGTCGGAGCCGCGCTGGATCCCTGCGCCGCAATTCAGGTAAAATTTGACCTGCGCACCGGCGAAGAACGCGAAATCGTATTCAGGCTCGGCGCAGGACGGGACACCAATGATGCCAGAAATCTAGTCAATCGCTTCCGAGGCTCAACCACTGCGCGCGGCGCTCTCGACGTGGTCTGGCAGCACTGGACGCATACCCTCGGTGCCGTGAACGTGGAAACGCCCGATCCTGCCGTGAACGTGCTGGCAAACGGCTGGCTGCTGTATCAGACGCTGGCCTGTCGGCTCTGGGCGCGAAGTGCAAGCTACCAGTCGGGCGGCGCATTTGGTTTCCGCGATCAACTGCAGGACGCAATGGCGCTTATTCACGCCAGGCCGCATCTCGTACGCGAACACTTGCTCCTCTGCGCAAGCCGTCAATTTATAGAAGGAGATGTTCAGCACTGGTGGCATCCTCCCGCAGATCGCGGCGTGCGTACGCACTGTTCCGACGATTATCTCTGGCTGCCACTTGCGACATGCCGCTACGTTTCTATCACCGGGGACACAAGCTTACTTGATGAGCAGGTTCACTTTATTCAGGGCCGCCCGGTAAAAGCGGATGAAGATTCTTATTACGATCTGCCCGTACGCTCCTCTGAAGTGGCAAGTCTTTACGAACACTGTGTCCGCGCAATAATGAATGGACTTAAATTCGGCGAACACGGCCTGCCGCTCATCGGCTCAGGCGACTGGAACGACGGCATGAATCTGGTGGGCGAACATGGCAAAGGAGAAAGCGTCTGGCTGGGATTTTTTCTCTACGACGTACTCATGAATTTCTCCGGAATTGCAACCGCGCATGGCGACGAACCGTTCGCAGAACGCTGTAAACATGAAGCATCGGAATTGCGCCTTAATATTGATAAAAATGGATGGGACGGCAAATGGTATCGCCGCGCTTATTTCGACGATGGCTCGCCGCTTGGCTCGTCACTTAATCCTGAATGCCGGATTGATTCAATTGCTCAGAGCTGGTCTGTCCTTTCCGGAGCGGGAAATCATGAGCGTTCACGCATGGCAATGGATGCCGTTGACGAGCACCTTGTCCGGCGCGAATATGACCTCGTCCAACTTCTTGACCCGCCTTTCGACAAGTCGGAACTTAATCCTGGCTACATTAAAGGCTACGTTCCTGGCGTCAGGGAAAACGGCGGACAATATACTCATGCGGCTGTATGGTCGGCAATGGCTTTCGCCAGGATGGGGGAAAAAGATCGTGCATGGGATATCTTTAACATGATCAACCCGGTAAATCATGCAAAAACACCCGAAGCAGCCGGCATCTACAAAGTGGAACCTTATGTCGTTGCCGCCGACGTCTATGCAACCTCTCCGCATACCGGCCGCGGCGGCTGGACATGGTACACCGGCTCGGCTGCCTGGATGTACCGGCTAATCGTTGAATCACTCCTGGGACTTAAGCTTGAAGTGGATAAACTGCGCTTCTCTCCGTGCCTCCCCGCTGATTGGGAAGAATTCAAAATGCACTACCGCTACAGGGAAATGGTCTACCACATCACGGTACGGCAAATACCTTCCGCAGATGCTGAAATGCGCGTAGTCCTGGATGGCATTGAGCAAATTGACAAGACCATCCCTCTTACTGACGACCGTAATGAACACTGGTGCGAAGTGATTATACCTTTAAATAAATGATGTAATATCATCCGGCACATTAACTGTACGGGGTTTTGCATAGAATCTGTTTTGTTTTCGAACTTTTTTTGAAGAAAATGTAAAAAAGGCAGTCTACGCCGCTTTGCCAAGCACGTCCACCCGCCGGTACGACAGTAGCCGTCCCCCAAAGATACGAATCCAATAAACGGGAGTAATGAAAGTTTTGAGGCTAATCTGAGGCTTGTAAAAATGGTGTCCCGGGTTGGAATCGAACCAACGGCCATCTGCTTAGAAGGCAGATGCTCTATCCTCTGAGCTACCGGGACATTCCTGACGACAGGCAGATAAGTTAGCCGAGGAAGCCGAAATGTAAAGTTTAATCACTAATTTTATTTGATGTTTTCGGGAGAAGATGATTGAAAAAGGGGTTCGGAAACCTAAATTCAGCTTCTAGTATAAGCAGAATTATGGGATATGGGCATGGAAAATCTTACAAGCATGGCGGGTTTCTTTTCTTTTTGTCTTTTTGCATGGCTTCTCAGCTCAAGCAGAAGAAAAATAAACTGGCGACCAGTTATCGGAGGAATAATTCTCCAGTTCATGTTGGCTGCGTTCCTCTTCTGTGTTCCGGCATTTAGAGGGCTATTCCTGGTTTTTAGCGATATATTTACAAATCTGCTGGAGTTTTCCAGGGAAGGAATAATCTTCGTATTCGGCGAACTCGGCAAGAAAGATTCTCCGCAGGGAATGATCCTGGCATTTCAGGTGTTTCCATTTATAATCGTTTTTTCCAGCCTGATGGCGTTTCTGCATTACATAAAGGTGATTCCGTCCGTGGTAAAGTTTCTGGCTAGGATAATATCGTCCACGCTGCGGACGAGTGGAGCAGAGTCGCTCTGCGCCGCGTCAAACATATTCGCGGGGATAGAGTCGGCCACGGCTGTCAGGCCTTACATAAAGGACATGACAGATTCGGAGCTTTTTCTTATACTGGTCACCGGAATGTCTACGGTGGCTTCAAGCGTAATGGCTCTTTATGTTTCGTTTCTTTCGGATACATTTCCTGCGATAGCGGGTCATTTGATAAGCGCTTCGATGATTTCGATACCGGCGAGCTTCGTTATAGCCAAGTTGATGGTGCCGGAAACATCCGTTCCGCTCACGGCGAACGTGCAAAGCTGTGAGGTATCTCCTGAACTGGAGGCGAAAAGCGCAACGGAGTCTCTCGTTTCCGGTGCAGATGCCGGATATAAGCTGGCTGTAGGCGTGGCAGTTACCCTGATAGCTTTTATCGGGATACTTGGGATAGTTCAGGGAATTGCCGCGCATGTTACGGGGCAGGAGAGAATAATCCAGAAGCTTCTGGCGTACATATTTTATCCGCTGGCGTTCCTGACGGGGGTTAGTGCGAGCGATGTTCCCGCGGCGGCGGACATGCTCGGCAAAAGGGTAATTCTGACTGAAATACCGGCCTATCTGGATCTTGCGGCGTTTTCCAGGGCAGGGGGCAATCCAAGAACTGTATTGATAATAAGTTATGCATTGTGCGGTTTTTCGCACATAGCCTCGATGGCAATCTTTGTGGGCGGAATAGGGGCACTGGCGCCTTCGAAAATTTCAACGCTTTCAAAGCTTGGGGTAAGGGCGCTGATCGGGTCAACGCTCGTAACGCTTATGACAGGGGCGGTAGCCGGCATTTTCTACTGGGGGCAGTCCGGCCTCATAAAGTAAAAACAGGATTTTAAAATTATGAAACTCGAATTTACAAAAATGAACGGGGCAGGGAATGACTTCATTATAGCTTGCGACAATGACCGTGTGTGGCCGAGTGATTCTGCATTCGTTAAGAAGATATGTTCGAGAACAAGAGGGGTCGGCGCAGACGGACTGATACTGTTGCGAGACGACAAGGCAAGCGGTTTAATCGAACTTAAAATATTTAACAGGGACGGCTCCGAAGCCGAAATGTGCGGCAACGGCCTTCGCTGCTCGACTATATTCGCGTTCAGGCAGATGGGGGCGGGGGCAAAGATGAGCTTTTCCACCGCGGCCGGAAAATTGGGGACCGAGGTAGGAGAAAAAAACAAAGCAACAATAGAAATCCCCCTGCTCTTTGATTTCAGCGAACTTAATATTGACGGGACAAGGCTTTTTTATGGAAATACCGGCGTTCCGCACGCTGTTGTTCCGGTTGAAAATCTGGAGGCAGTTGACGTAGCGGGGCAGGGGCGTTTGCTGCGAAACCATGACGCGTTCAAGCCAGCCGGTACAAATGTCGATTTTATCTTGGTAGATGATAGTTCATCATGTGCGCATATAAGGACTTACGAAAGAGGCGTGGAGGCCGAAACCTCCGCCTGCGGGACAGGCGCGGCAGCGGTTGCCGTATGCCTTTTCAAGTTCTTCAAAAAAGAGGGCCCTTGTGAAATTATTACCACTGAGAATGATGTTCTCGGAGTTGAATTAATCGCAAGAGATAATATTGTAAGCCGGATAAAGCTGTCAGGAAACGCGCTGGAGGTTTTCAGAGGAAAAATAAATACAGATGACCTCAGATAGTTTTTCCGATATTCTGAAAGCGCGAAGGCAATAAAAAATATGGAAAGGGATTTAGTTATGGAGTTGAAAGGGGTTTTTACCGCGATTGTTACGCCGTTCAACAAGGGAGCAGTTGACTTCGGGAAGCTCAAGGAGCTTGTCGAAATGCAGATAGCTGCTAAAATTGACGGTTTAGTTCCTGTCGGTACCACAGGGGAATCCCCCACCCTTTCCATCGAAGAACACATGGAAGTTATTGAAACTGTGATAAATACAGCTAAGAAGCGTTGTCTTGTTATCGCCGGAACGGGGGCTAACTCCACCGCCGAGGCAATAGAACTCACGGAATCCGCCAAAAAGGTAGGCGCCGACGCTTCGCTCCAGGTTACTCCGTACTATAACAAGCCCACGCAAGAAGGACTCTACAGGCACTTCTCGATAATAGCCGAAAAAGGCGGGCTTCCCATCGTTCTTTATAATGTTCCGGGCAGAAGCGGGGTCGCAATCGGTGTTGATACGATTGCGCGCCTCAGCAAGAACCAGAATGTCATCGCAGTCAAAGAAGCAGGCGGCAGTGTTGAAAGAGTTTCGGCGATACTCGACGAATGCGATATAACGGTATTGAGCGGGGACGACTCTCTTACTATCCCTATGATGGCCGTTGGCGCAAAGGGTATAATCAGTGTGGCATCAAACGTGATTCCTGCCGAAATTAAGAAAATGGTCGATGCCTTTGCTAAAGGAAATGTTGCAGAAGCTATGGATCTGCACAAGAAATATTACCGCTTAATGAAAGACCTTTTCATTGAAACCAATCCTATCCCCGTTAAGGCAGCTATGGCATATATGGGACTTATAGAGGGTGAATACCGCCTTCCACTCTGCCCCATGAGCGAAAAGAATGCTCAGACGTTAAAAGACACCATGAAAAGAATCGGAATTCTCTGAGTTTTAGATAAATTTTCTCCGGCAAGATATGGCAATAAATCTACTTTATATTTGGCGGGTATTGGCTATAAGATAAGGTATGCTATGAAAAACTTCATGAATGCTACATTAGTTTTGTCTTTTTGCGTCGTTACATGCGTTAGCGTTGTCTCTTATGCTTCCGACTCTGAAACGGATTCTATAACAAAGCAGTACGAGGAGAAGGCGGAGTCCCTGAAGAATAAGTATGATGCTTCCCTTACTAAGCTTAACGACGACACTATAAAGAAGTATGAAGCGCTTTTAAAAAAGAGGACGAAGGGGGGGGATTTAAATGGAGCAATGGAAATCAAAAAGAAGATAGACGCATTAAAAAATGACACGAATCCTCTCTCTGACGAAGAGCCGTCTGCCACCGGCGATTCATTGTCTGAATCGCAAACTAAAGCCGAAATTTCCGACAGTTACATCGCCTTTTATGAGACACTTATGAAGAATAATATAAAAGACGCCCGTTCGTATGTTGATCCTGAAATGGTAAAAGCCGCTACGCCTAAAATAGTTGATTCCTATCTTGGTGTAATGGGCGCATACATTCAGACGGCCAAGCTTTCTCCCGGAGATGTGAAAATATATCGAATAATACTAGGTAAAAACAGAAAAGACGCTAAGGTTATCGGTAAATACAAGGCCGGAATGACATGGCATCCACAGAAACCGTGTTACTGGGTTCAGCGCAACGGGCATTGGTATCTGGGGGATGAGAAAGTGCTTGAAAAGTTCAAATAGTCGTCTTGTGGAAATATCAAAGGACGTTTACGGAGTGCCGACCTTCGGGACTCTGGAATATCGAGACGCGGCAGTCACCGAGAAAGCTCTGATATATCCGGCAAATGCTTACAGAGCTATTTTCATAATCATGCTCTGTTTTTCGTGCATATCGGCACTTTTCTGTAAAGAAACCCACGAAAAAGGCTGCCTCTAGTTTAAATTGGTATAATTGGAATATACTTCGAATTTATCATCATTTTCATAGAAGGCGGAAGCACTATGTTATCAGAGTGGGTTAATAGCTCACTTCCATTCTTTACGTTTTGAGCAGTATATTTTAAGTTAAACTTATATAAATTAAAATTGGGATACAATTCTCGGACTTCTCTCACATTATCATATGAAAGAATCCATCTGAAATTTTGAACATTTTCTAAATAACTTGCCAAAATTTCATGATCTTTATGAGTGTAATAATTTAGATATAAGCGCTGCCCTTGCATGTAATAGGGAGGATCAAGATATACTAAAACGTTGCCAGTATGATTTTCCAATTCTCGAAGAAAAGCTAAGGCATCATAGTTATAAACCCTGATTCTATCTCGGACTCTAACTATATTTTCTATGCGATTCCTTAATTCAGCTTTATTATATCTACAACTAATTTTATAGCGAGCTTCTTCTTGTAACTTAGCAGTCTGCCCCCCCATCGGACCAGCCTTAAGTATTCCAGATCGATTACAACGAGAAAGAAAAAAAGTTGCAAAACCTAACTGTAAGCTTGGCTTTGTTGCTGTTTTAAAAATCTCACGTTGTCTTCGCCATTGTTCTAGGGTTACCTCTGTTTTGTCAAATAACCTAAGGAAGCTTCTGCTTTCGTTTACAAGAGAATGCCAAAAAGAATATATTCCAATACTGGCATCGTTTATTATAATAGAGGATACGCTTTCGGATAAAATTAAATTTATAGCAGCACCTGCACCACCCGCATAAGGTTCTGCATAAATAGGATTATCAATAGCATTAAAACTAATAACTTCTTTCAAAAAATTAGTTAATACTGATTTTCCGCCTGGGTATCGTAATGGTGTTGTATTCATTTGCTTTTTTTATTTTTTTTTATTTGCTGGAAGTTTACTGAATAATTGAGCAAAATCCTCTAAAAATTTATTAGCCATCTGTCCGTGTTGCGCAATCCACGGATTTATTACTTTTGTGGCATTGGTTTTCCAGTATTTTAGGTGCAAGTTAAACCACTTTTTTGCTTTATCTCTGTCCGCATTTATCTCACTGATACTGTAGTCTTTAAAGCAGTAGTCCTTTCTAAACTGTGCATCTATTTTCCGCCAAACATCAGATGTGTCCGAAAGGGTATTTAAATAATTTGCAATTAGCCTTTCTGGCGATTGTTCAGATGGAAGGATCAGAATATTTTCAAGAGAAGCAATTTTTTTCATAAGTGGTTTTAGGCTTTTAACATCTCCATCCAAAATAATTATAGCATGAGGAAATTTAAACGCTGGAACTTTTGAAGCAAGCTCAATGAGATTACTTGAACTAAATGAGGCTTTTATGAAATTAAGTCTTGAGCATTTTGTTTTTAGGATCGCTTTTGCAAAAATAATCGTTTCATTGTCCTCGGTAAAAACTGATATTTTGGGTATAATAATATCCTCAATCAAAACCTTAAGCCGTAACCTTATATATTGGAATTCCAGATTCTCTAGTATTTGGATATTATTGTCGCATTTTTCAAAAAATACGACATTCACTTGGTTTGCTATCTTGGGATCTTGCTGAAGTTGACATGCCTTTTCCAGTAAGGTTAAAGAGTGAGTTGTAAAAATGACTTGTATATTATATTCAGCCGCAAAATTTCTAAGAGCCCGTAATAATTCAATCTGAGATCCTGGATACAAAGTTGCATCTAACTCATCAATGGCTAAGATGCCGCCCTTATAGTCATTGGGATATTTATCCTTTAGTCGTTTAAAAGATAATATGGCTAATAATATTTTCCCGACATTGTCCTGTCCTGCAGAATTTAGTTTCCAGTCATAAATTGTTGTATTAACGCCAATTGTATTCTTTTCTTGGCTTGATATATAATCAGCCTTTTCTAACACATTATTTAATATCAGGATCTTATTGTGCCACTTTTGGAAAAAATCATTTTCCGTTTCCGTTAATATTACCGAAGAATCTTCCTTGATGTCTGCATCTTCCCCTATTGGTAATAATCGCTTCAGACTTAAATAAATAACGGGTAGTTTTATATAACCAGAACCTGCCTTTCTTTTACCTTTGCGCCAAAAACGGAAATTTCCATTCCCATCTGTGCGCTTTTCACTTACGAGAGTAAACGGTTCACGTTCATCCTTTTGGTACAGAGTCCACTCATGTTCTCCGGCTTTATCAAAATTTTCAGAAAATTTAAATTTTTCAGCAAAAGAAGATTTGAAATTGCCACCACATAACGGTTGTTGATTATACATAGGATGCTTCTTAGAGGCAATAGAAAATGGTTGGCTTAAGAGACCGAGAACCGTCGTTTTTTGTGTTCCATTTTGCCCTGCTATAACTGTAACTAAAGATCCAAGCTTAAATTCAACGTTATTAAAGCCCCTAAATTTTTTGATAGCTATCTTCTCTATATGCATGAAAAACATCCAACATTGTATCTTTTCACAAGTCACAATTTGTTGTGAAAATATTTCTATTAATGATTTTTTACTATTTAAACAATATCATTTAAGTCAGCCTAAAGCAATTAATATTTTTTATTTTATAGTTTAATCAGAGGACGTTTACGGAGTGCCGACCTTCGGGACTCTGGAATATCGAGACGCGGCAGTCATAGGTTTCGCCGATGAGGGGTTCGGTCATCACATCAGACGGAGGGCCGTCGGCAAGGATTTTTCCATTCCGCAGTAGTACCATACGGTCGAAGAAAGCCGCCGCCGTCTGAATATCGTGGCTTATTATCACAATGGCAATTTTTCTTTCCTGGTTCATCCGCTTTAGAAGCTTCATAAGAGATGCTGAGTGTCCGATATCGAGTGACGCCGCTGGTTCATCAAGGAGCATTACCGAAGGTTCCTGAGCGAGGGCAGCCGCAAGGCGCACGCGCTGTTTTTCTCCGCCGCTAAGACAGTTATAAGGTTTTTCCGAAAAAAAAGATACATCCATCATCTCCATCGCCTCATTGATATGCGCGCGATCCATCGCCGAAAGTGAGGCAAAGCGTGAAAGCCGCGAAAAACGCCCCATTTCAACTATCTGACGGGCCGTAAAAGGAAGCGATGCGCGCGCAGTCTGTGGAACTACCGCAAGTATTTTAGCCCGTTCAGCCGAATGATAATCTTTCACGGCGCGTCCCTTGAGAAGGACATTGCCAGAGTCCGCCCTCAGAAACCCGCTGAGTATTTTGAAAACCGTAGTCTTGCCCGCGCCGCCGGGGCCGATCAGGCAGCAGAATTCCTGCTCCTTGACGCCGAAGGAAAAATTGTCGAGCAATGGAGACTCTGCTCCTTCGTATTTAAAAGTGATATTCTCAGACCGGAGTACAAAGCTCATAGCGCAGCCTTTCTTTTTCTGTTCAGGAGCCAGAGAAAGAACGGACCGCCAATAAGAGAGGTTATGACGCCGACGGGGATTATTTGGGGGCTCATAGCCGAGCGGGAAAATGTGTCGCAAATCATCAGAAATATTCCGCCGCAGGCCAAAGCCATCGGAAAGAGCCGCCGGTGCCCGCAGCCAGAGATAATTCTGAGAACGTGCGGAACAACGAGCCCGACAAAGCCTATTATTCCTGAGATGGAAACAGCCGCTGCCGTAAGGAATGAGGATATCCCAAGGATTAGGATTATGACTTTTACGGGCGATATCCCCATGCAGTAGGCGGTCTCTTCTCCGAATGATATTATGTCGGCATCGCGCCCGAGCAGAAAGAGGGCGGCAGTCGAAAGGAGCAGCACGCATATCACAATTGCCAGAAGCGTATTGTCGCCTGGCTGAAGGCTCCCGAGCATCCACCATGTTACGCTGCTCAGCTTCTGCGAATCAAGTGTGCTTATGAGAAACATGAGCAGACTGGAGCAGACTGTTCCGGCAATTATACCGCTCAACATTATATTGTTGGAATACTCGGCGCCAGCGCCGCGCGCAATTAGAAGTACTGCGGAGAGAACTATCAAAGCGCCGGCAAACGATAAAAAAAGCAGATAAAAGTGGTTTAGTTCGGCGAGTCCCGATGCAATAGCGAAAGCAGCTCCGAGGCTCGCGCCTCCGCTTATCCCGAGGATATATGGCTCGGCTAGAGGATTCCTCAGTACCGACTGGTAGCCGGTACCGGAAACTGCCAGCGCCGCGCCCACGGTAAATGCGGTCAGAAGACAGCGTGCCCTGAGCGAAAGAATGATGTCGCCGCTGAAGATATCTAACGGGTTTCGCATCGTATCGCCGAACGCAAGGCAGGCCACGAAGATAAATGGGACTAGGACGAAGGGCCACACGGGGTGAATGTTTTTCAGAAACTTCACTTCGCCCCCGCCACCGGCTGGATGCAGTCTTTGAAGATTTTTATACCTTCAAGCATCCGGGGTCCGAGCCTGAAAACCAGATCCTGGTCAAGATTCGTATAAATCCTTGAATTTCTGACGGCTGGAATATTTTCCCATCCCTTCCTTGAGCGGATTCCGGAAACGCCCGCCTTGCCCATTGAGGGCGCAATTATTATATCGGGCGAGCCTGATATGACCCATTCCTCAGAACAGTTGAAATAGCCTTTATCAAGACTACCTGCGAGGTTCCGGCCCCCGGCAAGAATTATAAAATCGTTCAGAAACGACTTACGGCCTGAGGTCATGAGGGGAACGTCCCATATCTCCATAAAGACAAGCGGTCTTTTGTCTTCGGACAGTTCCCTTGCTGATAATCTGAATTCTGAGAGTCCCTTTTTTAGTCTTGCAACCTCCACAGAAGCTACCTTTTCGCAGTGAAGGAGCCGTCCTATTTCGTCCAACGCCTTGAAGTACTCGTCAAAACTCTCCGAGGGGAGCATTACAAACTTTATTCCAGCCGACTCTATCGACTTTATAACGGAACCATCGCAAAGACTTGACGCGAACACGATGTCGGGCTTGACCGATATGAGCGCTTCCAGTGAGGGTTTCCCAAAGCCGCCGATAATCGTAGCTTTCTTAACCTTTTCAGGATAAGTATCAGCCGAAGTCCGTCCGACAATCAAATCACCTTTCCCCACGCTGAATATTATTTCTGTAATGCTGGGCGCGAGCGATACGACGCGCGGATTTTCAGGCGTATCCGCCAGGCATACGAGGGGAAAAAGTCCAGCGTTTAGCGCTAAAATAATCAGTTTTAACATACGGATCCTCACGTTAATTCATATAAAAATAAAAAAGCCGACGGAAACCCGCCGGCTTGAAGTATGCCGCTCAAAATAAATTGTTCAGCAATCCCTAAAGCGGGGATGTCCTGTTTTCACAATCAAAGCATGTTCCGAGGTCTGGCTCATCCTTCAGATTCTTACGAAGCTTCGGATTTACAGCGGCGCCACCGCTCCCGGTTTTGACGGGATTCCCGGCACATGCCTGTTTTCTTATAATAACACCATCGGCCCTAAAAGTAAACAGTATTGAAAAATTTTACGGTATCTATATATTTTGAACGTAATGCGATGGTCCCGCCAAAAGTCTGTGGTCTGATAAAATCGCACACGTAAAAACCTTGCCAACTGGAATACATCGGCTCATACTCGATTTATGCCGCGAGTAAGTTCTCAAGAATTACGAAGCATCGTTGCAAGGAGAAAGATTTCACAGCAAAGCACAGTCTGAATTTGAGCAGTGCAAAGAAAGGTTTGACGATATAAAAGCTGAATGTAAAAAGCTTGACGATGAATACAAGCTTATAAAAGACCAGTACGCTGGGCGAATCAAAAAAGACATAGAGCAAATCAAAGAACAAATGTCAGACCTCAAAGCGGACGGAGATAAACTCATCCAATACCTTTTCGCTGATGGCCATAGCTTTTTTCCTTTCTCGTTAATTTAACTGCTATGTCCATTTACACAAAAAAATTTACATACTCTCAAGACCCCTTTATTTGCAAACTTCAGCATATTTATGAAAGTATCCATACCGCTAAAAAGTCGCTTATCGAGTCCTGGATGCAAAAGAGTTATATCGTCATCTATTATTCCCTGTGATATCATCAGGCGGTACAAGTCCCGAGGGATTCTTGCGGCGAATTCCAGCCATTTTTCTGGCGTCTCCCTTATTATGGTTGTCTTTGTTTCTGGCTGCCTTATGATTAAATCTCCGGGCCTTAAATGAAATTTTCTTTTCTTGTGATCTATAAAAATCCCAGAGCCTTTCAGTAAATAAAGCAGGACACATTCACGAAAGGCTATATTCACCGCTCTTTTGTTAAGCCCCGAACCGTGAAGGATATATCCAGAAAGAATTTCTCTTCTTTCTTTCTTTCTTTCTTTCTTTCCCTGCTTCAAGTTCAACAAAAGCGCCTGTATGCTTAGAAAATATCAATTTTTACCAGATATGACAACTTTTTCCCCACAAAAGACATTCATCTTATACTTTAGTATGTTATAATATAGTAATCGAAATTAACAAATGAAAGACGGCATGTCATGGAAAAACCGAATATTCTCATTGTAATGACGGATCACCAAAGAGCTGACACTGTCTTACCCGACAGTATGGCAATAACACCGAATCTTTCTCAGTTTTCATCGGAAGGAGTCACATTTGCAAATACTTACTGCTCGACGGCTCACTGTTGTCCTTCCAGAGCCTCATTTTTCAGTGGACTTTATCCATCCAGGCACGGGATATGGAATAATGTACTCAACCCGATGGCTATAAATACTAAATTAAATTCAGGAGTAAAACTCTGGAGCGAAGATCTCGCCGATGCCGGATATGACATGAATTTTATCGGGAAATGGCATGTTTGCGAAAACGAGAGGCCTTCCGACAGAGGATGGAAAAATGAGGTTTGGGCATCAGCGGTAAGGGGAGACTATCATGGAACAATATGGGAAAAATTCAAGAAGATAGCGGAGAAAGAAGAAAAAACAGAAAGACAGCCGGGCGAAATTATAAGGCCCGGATATGGAAACTTATTATGTTACGGAAGCCGTGAACCTGCAGGGGAAGACCATGATGAAAAAGTCAAGAACATGACTGTTGATACAATTCTGGGAAAAACAGGAAGTTCTGAACCCTGGTGTATTTATGCGGGATTTCTGGCTCCCCACGATCCATATTTTCCTGCCCAAAAATATATTGACATGTACAATATTGATGATATAAAGCTTCCAGAAAACTACAGGGACACCCTTCAAGACAAACCTTACATCTATAGACGTATGAGAAATCAGATATTCGATCAACTTACGGAGATGGAAGCAAAAGAAACCATCAGGCATTACATGGCGTCATGTACGCAACTTGACGACTCCTTTGGGAAAATACTTGATGCATTAAAAGAAAGCGGGCAATCGGAAAATACACTGGTCATCTATATTTCTGACCACGGTGATTATTGTGGAGAACACGGGCTTTTTGCAAAAGGCGTCCCCGCATTCGAGGGAGCGTATCATGTGCCGGCTCTCATTCGCTGGCCGGCGGGCATAAAGAATCCCGGACGTAAAATAGAAGACTTTGTGTCATTGACTGACTTCGCTCCGACCTTGCTTGAGTTGGCTGGCTGTACTACCGAAGATAAGAATTTCGGAGGAAAAAGCCTTATCCCTTTTATGAAAGACATGAAACCCGAAACATGGAGAGATGCCATATTTACGCAGTTCAATGGAGTTGAGCTGTACTATTCTCAACGCTCAGTTATTACAAAGGATTTTAGATATACCTTTAATGGTTTTGACAGAGACGAACTCTATCACCTGAGTAAAGACCCGTATGAAATGAATAATCTTGCGGACGACCCGGCCTATGAGGATATTAAGAAAGAACTTTGCCGTCGTATGTGGATTTTTGCGAAGGAACAGGACGACCCCATGATAAATTGTTATGTGACCGTCGGAATAGCGCCGGTAGGACCAGCGTCGGTTTTTTATTGACCCTTTTGACGGTTGTCCAATTATAGTAGCCCCATAGCAATCTTGAGTGACAATCCTGGTCTGTCATCAATAATGAATGTTTAAATCTAAAAAATAGCCCTACAATCAACTTTTGAAGATTAGGCTGGTTCGGGAGGATTTAGTGAGTCCGCTATAGAAAGAGAGTGCCTCACGGGTTATATTCCTTAGAAAGTACAGGAAACCCGCAATGCTTCAGGATATTTACATAAAAGGCGCAAGCCAGCACAATCTCAAAGGGATCGACGTAAGGATTCCACGGAACAAACTCACCGTAATAACAGGACTCAGCGGCTCAGGAAAGTCATCATTGGCGTTTGATACGCTCTATGCGGAAGGCCAGCGTCGCTATGTTGAAAGTCTCTCTGCGTATGCAAGGCAATTCCTCGACCGCATGCAAAAGCCCCTGGTGGAGCACATAGAGGGGTTGTCGCCAGCGATAGCAATAGAACAGCGTTCATCCGGGGCGAATCCGAGATCAACCGTCGCAACGACCACGGAAATATACGATTACCTCAGGCTCCTTTATGCCCATACCGGAAAACCGCACTGTCCTGAATGCGGCAAAGAGCTCAAGACCCAGTCGCCGCAAAGCATTTGCAGCAAGCTTATGAAAATGCAGGACGGCCTGAAAATGATGATCCTCGCGCCGTTTGCCACGGGTAAAAAGGGCGAACACCGCGACACGATTGAAAAAATTAAAAGCGAGGGTTTCATCAGGGCGAGAATAAATGGAGAAATAATAGACCTCGATTCCGAAATAAAGCCGCTTGACAAGAATAAACGCCACACTATTGAGGCAGTTATAGACAGGCTTGTCACTGGCCCTGTCGATACCGCCCGGCTCAACGACTCCGTTGAACTGGCGCTCAAGTGCGGCGAAGGAACAATGATCGTTCTTTGTCAAAAATCGGACGGCAAATGGAACGAAGAAAAAATAAGCGAGCACCTTGCATGTGTTGAGTGCGGGATAAGTTTTCCCAAAATGCAGCCGCGCAACTTCTCGTTCAACAGTCCCTACGGTGCCTGCGAAAGATGTCACGGGCTCGGCACGCTCCTCGTGATGGATCCCGAACTGGCCGTTCCCGACCAGTCGCTTGCGATAAAAAAGGGTGCTATTCCGGGATGGCGCAGAGGGCCCCGAAGACTACTAATCTACTACAACCACCTGCTCGAGTGCATTGCGGCGCACTATAACTGCCCGGACATGAGAAAGATACCATTCAAGGACATTCCTGAAAAAGTCAGAAATACGATACTCTACGGAAGCGGCAAGGAAGAAATTGTCTTCGATTACTGGATGCGCGGGAAGATGCACACGATGCGTAAACCATTCGAAGGCGTGCTGGCAAATATGGAGAGGCGTTTCGTCGAGACGGAAAGCGATGCCGTACGAGAAAGGCTTAAACAGTACATGGTCCGCCACGAATGCCCCGACTGTCATGGAGCAAGACTAAAACCCGAAAGCCTTGCGGTAACGGTCGGAGGCAAATCCATACACGACTTCAACAGTCTGCCGATCATGGAGGCAATAGATTTTGTTGCAAAACTTAAAATGAATCAGGAGGAGCGCGTCATCGCCGGCGAAATCGTCAAGGAGATAAAATCGCGGCTCGGCTTCCTCATGGACGTAGGGCTTCCATACCTCACACTCAACAGGGAAAGCGGGACACTCTCAGGAGGAGAGGCTCAGCGGATAAGGCTCGCGACCCAGCTCGGCTGCGGACTGGTAGGGGTACTCTACATCCTTGACGAGCCGAGTATCGGACTTCACCAGAGGGACAATGAAAAGCTGCTCAATACACTTACGAAGTTAAGAGACCTCGGCAATACAGTAATCGTCGTCGAACATGATACCGACACCATAAAACGCGCAGATTATGTCGTGGACCTCGGCCCCGGCGCGGGTAAACTGGGAGGCGAAGTCGTTGCCGCCGGAAAACCATCGGAAATAGTAAAAGTCAAGAACTCACTTACGGGTCAGTTCATCAGCGGAGAACGGCAGATAGCCATACCGGCCGAAAGAAAAAAAGGAAATGGCAAGGAACTCATTATCGAAGGTGCGTCGCATCACAACCTCAGAAATATAGATGTGACGATTCCACTCGGAACTTTCTGCTGCGTAACCGGAGTATCCGGCTCGGGAAAAAGCAGTCTGGTAAACGGCATCCTCAAATCGGCATTGGCCCAGCATTTTAAAATCTCGACAGAAAGGCCCGGCACTCATAAAAGAATAAAAGGTCTCGAACATATAGGTAAATCAATAGTTATCGACCAGAGTCCGATCGGAAGGACGCCGCGTTCAAATCCGGCGACATACACCGAAGCGTTCGGCACGATAAGAAATATCTTCGCAATGCTGTCCGAGTCGAAAATAAGAGGCTTCAAGCCGGGGCGTTTCAGCTTTAACGTGAAAGGCGGCCGCTGCGAAGACTGCAAGGGCGACGGGATTAAAAAAATCGAAATGCAGTTTCTCTCTGACGTATATGTAACCTGTTCAAGCTGCGGAGGAAGTCGCTTCAATGCGGAAACCTTGAGCGTGCTCTACAAGAAAAAAAGCATCGCCGAAGTACTGGATATGACTGTCTGCGAGGCGAGTGACTTTTTCTCAGCCGTGCCGACACTTCATAGAAAACTCGAAACACTGCGCGATGTCGGGTTGGGGTATATACATTTAGGTCAGCCGGCGACCACACTCTCCGGCGGCGAAGCGCAGAGAGTCAAGCTGGCGACAGAGCTCGCGCGCATTCCGAGAGGTCACACCATATATATTCTTGACGAGCCGACAACAGGGCTCCATACCGCCGACATTGAACAGCTGCTCCAAGTGCTCATGAAACTCAGGGACCTGGGAAATACCGTACTCGTAATCGAACATAACCTTGATGTTGTAAAAGTGGCCGACCATATAATAGACCTCGGACCGGAAGGCGGCTCCGGCGGCGGACTGGTTGTCGCAAAGGGAACGCCGGAAAAAGTAGCCGGAATCGAGGGTTCGTGGACAGGGAAATACCTGAAGGATATCCTTAAAATCGTAGAACCCGTTCGCAAAAAAGCAAGAAAAAAATGTTAATATCCGTAATCACGGCAATCATCGAAATATTCGGTGTATTTACCATAGGCGCATTCGCAAGGTTCAAGAACTACATCAAGGACGAAGATATTTCGCCATGGTCGATGATTATAATCGATCTGCTTTTACCCATGCTGGTTTTTTCCTCGATAGTAAAAGACCTTGATGCATCACGTCTGAAGGTTCTCTGGATGCTTCCTGTAACAGCCTTTGGTATAATGGCTTCCGGCGCGATGCTCGGAACAGTTCTTAAGCTTGCAATGGTAAACAAAGGCAGCGGAAGAATGGAGACGTTCCATCATTTCTGCGCAATAAACAACTACGGATTTCTGCCGCTTATCGTAATATCCAATATATGGGGAGACAAATATCTTGCGCTCCTCTTCCTCGCCGGCATAGGTTCCGATATCGGTTTCTGGACTATCGGCGTAAGCTTGTTAGGTAAAGGCAATATTAAATCTTCTCTGAAAAAAATTCTCTCTCCCAATACCATCGCCATAATGGCAGCTTTGCTAATAACTGTTATTGGAGCAAAGGGCCTGATCCCAGACGTCATTATAAAGATTTTCTCAAAACTTGGCGGAGCAGCCGTGCCTCTTATGCTGATGATGATAGGGGCATCTCTTTATTCATCAAGCACTTCAATCGTAAAAAACAAAAGAGACATTGCCTACCTTTGTTTTGTCAGACTCCTGCTGATCCCCTTTATAACGACCACGGTATTAAAGCTTCTTCCCATACCGGAAGATGCCTACAGAGTACTTTTTGTTATAGCGATAATGCCTGTATCGGTAAGCTCGGCAATACTCACGAGACGTTTCGGAGGCTCACCTGAGTTTGCCGGACAAGCCGCGATAGTAACAACCGTATGCTCGGTAGCCACGATGCCGATTATGCTCATGCTCCTGAATGTCAAAATATTTTAGTTGTTTACAGCATTAAACTGCCACGTGAAATCATCAAACGCCGGCCCTATCTTCACAACTTCGGTTTCGGACGTCGTGGAGGAACGCCAAATCACAAGGACGCTCGTCCCTGGAATCCTTCGCGCAACTTCCTTCCCGAATTCAGGGCCTTTTATAAATATCGATGTTGAAAGAATATCCGCATAGAGCGCAAGCGGCGTAACAATCGTAACGGACAGCATCCCGCTGACGGGAAGCCCCGTTCTGACATCCATAATATGAGTGTACTGCTTGCCACCTATTTCCACATATCGTTCATAATTACCGCTCGTTGCCGTGGATGCCCCCACAAGACTTATCTTCCCGCATATTTCATTCTTATCCAGCGGGTTCCGAATACCAATACCAAACGCACCCCTGCCCTTCGGCGGAACTGGCAGACAGCGGATATTTCCGCCGAGATTTATAATCCCTGTTTTAATTCCAACAAGTTCGGCTGATTTTGTCGCGAGATCGACGGCGAATCCTTTTGCAATCCCGCCGAGGTCAAAGCTCATGCCCTTGACCGTAAAACGCACAGTCTTCGCATTGTCGTCGAATATGACTTTCTCGAGGCCGACTTTGCTTAACGCTTTCTTCACATCTTCAGGCGAGGGCAATTCATTTCTCTTTCTGTAAAATCCCCAGATATCCATAAGCGGTTTGGCTGTAATATCGAAGGCCCCGCCTGAAAGCTTCCAGGCGTCACGGGACGCGGACAGTATATCCCAGAGCAGTTTGCTGCATTCGAAAGGCTTTTCAAAAGCACTCGCGTTCAGACGCGAAAGTTCGCTATCCTGTTTAAAAATGCTGCACGTATTTTCGACTCGCGCAAATTCTTCATAGACAAGGTCGGCCGCCTTTTCCGCCCGAGTTTTATCGCCATAAAGCACGACTTCTGAAAATGTCCCCATCACAGGATAGGACCTGTAAATCGACGGGTCTTCCAGCCGCAAATGATTTTCATAAAACCACAACGAAAAAACGATAGCAACAACAATCAGTGGGAAAATAACATTCCTTTTGAACAATCTCTTTCCTGATAAAAATCCCATTTTTAACCCCTCGGATGAAAACGTTTATGAATGCTGATTAGACGACTCTGGTCAACGTGTGTATATATCTGGGTAGTGCTTATATCCGCATGCCCCAGCATTTCCTGAATAACCCTCAAATCAGCACCATTTTCGAGAAGATGGCTGGCAAAGGAATGACGCAACGTATGAGGATGAATATTCTTTTTTATGCCGGCCAGATGTGCGGCTTCCTTGACTATTCCCCAGATTCGTTCGCGATCAAGCCTTATGCCGTTCTGCGAAAGAAAAAGGTAAGGATTCCCGGGGGCCGTCCCTTCCGCAAGCTGCGGGCGTATCTCGCTGATATAACGCTGAATAAGCTTAAGAGCCGGTTTCCCGACCGGGACAATGCGCTCCTTGTTCCCCTTGCCGCGAACCCGGATTATTTCTTCCGCAACGTACACATAGTCGTACCTGATATCGGCGGTTTCTGAAACCCTTAATCCGCACGCATACATAACTTCAAGGATCGTTCTGTTCCTGAAAATCAGAGGGTCTTTTCCCGTCGCCGGATAAATCTCTATAAGCTTCTTAATTTCGGAGGCGGAAAGAAAATCAGGTAATATTTTCCAGAGCTTCGGCGAATCCATTACATCAGTAACATCCTCAGGAATAATCCTTTCCTGAAAAAGATAGCGGAAGAGAACTTTTATCGACACGAGGCGCCGGGCGAGTGTGGCGGGCTCCATCCCTCTCTCCTTGCAATTTGCAAGATAGTCCAGAATGAGCGCGCGCGAAACATTCCCGAAGGAGGCGCCGGGGGAACTTTCGAGCCACGAGATAAAGTCCGTAAGATCCGCTCCATAGGCAGTGATAGAATTCCGGCTCAATCCCTTTTCCAGAGCCAGGAAGCCGGTAAAATGCTCAAGTATTTTTTCAAGTTCAGTCAATCCTCTTTCCATCCTCATTCGAACAAGTCTTTTCAGATTCGCGATAGGCGCGGGGAGAAACACCTTTTTCCATTTTGAAGGCACGCGAAAATGTGTGTATATCGGGATAGTGCAGCATTTCGGCTACCTGGCTAATATTGAAGTCTGAGAATTTGAGCATTTTTGATGCTCTTCCCATTTTCAGTTTTCTCAGGTAATGCATGGGGCTCATTCCTGTTTGCTTCCTGAAAAGTCTAGTAAAGTGTGTCACGGAAATATTTACTACTGAAGCTATTGAGGCGGGCGAAAGCTCCAAAAGCATATTTTTAGACATGTATTCTATGGCATTCCTGATTCTGGGTTCCATGCGATAGCCGCCGCTGCTATGGAAACCCTTTGATTTTCTGAGTTCCAGCATCAGAATAGAGAGAAGATGTTCGCTTATATTTTTCTCAAGTTCATTCCGGGGATTTATAGCGTTAAAAAGCCTTTCGAATATCCAGCTGTAATCATCATATTTTATGAGGCAGCTGTCAACACCGGGAAAAGCATTCTCTTCGGTTTCGAATTTCAAGGCATAGCAGACGCAGTTTCCTAAAGTTGAAATAAGATGCGGAGTGTACGGGGCAATCAAGATAAGTGTTTTCCCATCGGCGTTAAGCATTCTTCCGCTTCCGCCTTCGATATTCACATGGCAAAGAGAAACGCCCTCATAATAGTCTAGCTGCCAGAAATGATGCGAATGCATCGGCCCCTTCACATCGGTGCTGAAAAGGGCTTTATTCTGGAATAAAAGTTTCATGGGTTTGATTCAGGCCCGGCTTAATTCTTTTTGGGGATTTTGACGATGATTATTTTAAGCTGCACCTGATGTGGAAATATATTTTTTATTTTAATGCCGTCCAGCGCGCAGAAACAACTTATATCGGCATTATATATGCCCGGTTTTTCGAAAGCGGAAATTTCCACATAAGGCTTCAGTTGGTCGACAGATATCTGCCCGACTTTATCCTTGGGGCCGGAAACGGTTATATCAACATTCGCGGATGACAGGAGTTCCGCGTCAAAATAGTTATCGCCCTTACTGGAGGTCATTATTTTCAGCGGGATAGCCCTCAGGATTCTCTCTTCCTCTTCCCTGATAATCTCTATTTTGGCCATGACTTTAGACGGATTTATTTTAATTATCTCGCTGGGACTATCCACCTGCACCATGAAGTCGAAACTGTCGAATGTGTCCTTTAGATCAAGAGGCTGGGTATGTACACTTTTTATTCCTTCTATTATTTTCCCCGGTCCGGTTATGATTACTTCAGAGGGCGTTATCACCGCATTTTTTACGGCGTAGCCTTTAGAAAGCCCTGACTCATTCTTGAACCTGGGAAGCACCTCGACTTTTCTAGAAAGGTTCTGATCAAGGGTTACGAGCAGCTCATCCGGACTTACCTTTATTACTGTCGTGCCGATGGGCGATTTCACTTCAGACGGATCCAATTTTATGTGATATGGTTCACCGGAGACATATTTGCTGTTAAGTATCTCTTTTTCGATGCTAAAATCGGCGGCGGTTACTCTTCTTAACGTACGCTGGCTGGCCCTGACCGTAAGTGTCACACGAGGAAGAGACTCCTCCATATTGACAAGGGATGCCGGAATATTTATTTTGACTGGAACATTCTGAATTATCCCCTCTTCTCCGGTCTTATAAGAAACTGTCAGATAGACAAGTACGGCAAAGAAAAGGGCAATCAGTTTTCGAGGAAAGTCATCAAACAATATTCTCGAAATCAATTTCCCAGTAGATATAAATATTTTCATATTTTATCTTCTCCGGAGTCAAAGCTTTTGGTCATTTCATCATTCTCTTCCATGGTCCCGAAAATATTTTTCAGGGATGAGCCATCTTCGTCGGCGACAAGCAGACTGCTCAGAAAACGCAGAAGCTTGTCATGCTTTATATTCCTCTTAAGCCTGCCCCTGCAGGCTATACTTACAATCCCTGTTTCCTCAGAAACGACAACAGCGACAGCATCGGTTTCCTCTGTAATTCCGATTGCTGCCCGGTGCCTTGTCCCAATTCCGGATATCTGGGTTTCATCATGCGGCAGGGGCAGTATCGCGTGCGCGGCAATTATCCGGTTGTTTTTTATGATAACAGCTCCGTCGTGAAGGGGAGAATTCGGAAAAAAGATTGACTCGATGAGGCTGGAATTTATTCTACTGTCGAGCGGTACGGCACTATTTACTATGGTTGCCATTCCTATCTGGCGCTCGAAAACAATAAGGCTTCCAGTACGCTGGCGTGACATGTTTATCAACGCCGTAACAACTTCAGTTATGGCCTCTTTCTTTTTGCTGCTGTGATAGACCCACGGGGCGGCACTTCCCAACTGGGCAAATGCTCTTCTCAATTCAGGCTGAAAGATTACGATGAGTGCGGTGGCGAGCATTGCCCACAGATTCTCAAGGAGCCAGCTTATCACCTCGAATTTTAGTGAATCGGATGCCGACGTGAGCAGAATAAGTATTATTATTATACCGGCTAGAACACTTGCGCCTCTGGTGCCTCTCATAAAGTAAAGCGTATTATATATAAGTAGCGTAAGAAGTCCTATTTCCAGCACCGGCCTTATATAGGTCATTGAGTTCTGGAGGTAAAGCTGGATGAGTTCCTGGTTCATGACAATTTGCCCTCTCTGTGTCTTGATGCCATACAGCAACTGATTACCTTGAGTACCTGACCTATTTCCTTCACATCGTGTACTCTCAGAATGTCAAGGCCGTTAAGGGCCATATATGCGGAAACGCCTGCGGTACCCCACCCGCGAGCTTCAGGCTGTTCAATCCCAAGAAGCTTACCTATAAAGGACTTACGCGATGGCCCGGCAAGGAGAGGAAACCCTAATGTCTTGAAGCAGTCAATATTGGCAACGATCTCAAGATTCTGGGAGACGTCCTTTGAAAACCCTATTCCCGGGTCAAGTATGACACGATCTTTTTTTATGCCTGAGGATACTGCCTTTTTAGCAGCTCCCTTCAAAAAACGGAAAATCTCTTCGAGTAAATTGTCGTACTTCAGATGGTTTGGTGACTGCATATTCTCGGGGCAGCCTCTCATATGCATGAGCACCACACCAGCCCCCGTCTCTGCCGCTATTTTCGACATATCAGATGAATATGAAAGGGCGCTTATATCGTTTATTATGTCAACGCCTGCCATCACGGCTTCCGATGCTGTTTCAGAACGCCTTGTATCAATACTTATCACGCAGTCCTGATTTTTATCGCGCAAACGGTTTATCACAGGAATCACCCTCGATATTTCCTCGTCAGCACTAATATCCACAGCCCCGGGCCGCGTAGACTCTCCGCCGACATCAATAATGTCAGCGCCATTCGCAAGCATATCAAGGGCGTGGGCGACGGCCATTTCGGGGTCAATGTTGACGGCACCGTCACTGAAAGAGTCAGGTGTCACGTTCAATATGCCCATAATCAGCGTCCCGGGCCCTGAATCGAGTACCTTGTCTCTACATCTTATAATCATTTAAGAATATTTCTTATTGTTGTTGTTCCGGCTGTTCGGACGCTGTTGATATCTCCGGCTGTTCGGGTATCTCTGCATCACTTCCTTCACCTACTGAGGCATTTGCTTCGCCTTCCATCTGAAGTACTCTGCTGATACCGGTTATCTTGTCGCCATCGGAAAGGTTCATTATCCTTACGCCCTTAGACGCCCTGCCGATTGTTCTTATTTCATCGGAAGGTATTCTGACCATCTGTCCTTTTTCGGTTGTGATGATAAGTTCATCGCCTTGTTCTATTTTTATGGCCGCGACAACTTTTTCATTTTCGCGGAGCTTTATGCTGGTTACGCCCTTGGCGCCTCTATGGGTCTTTCTGTAAGTACTTACGAAGCTTCTCTTGCCCATGCCTCCATCGCTCACAACCAGAATCTGCTGACCTCCGAGCCTTTCAGCCTCTTCATCGGATTCTACTTCAGAAACGTGCTCAGCAAGTTCCATACTTACTACGCAGTCATTTTCTATTTTGAAACGCATTGAAGTAACGCCATATGCCGTCCTTCCCATCGGACGGATTTCATTTTCATGGAAGCGGCATGCCATTCCATGCAGGCTGGATATAATTACTTCGCTGGAGCCGTTGGATATTTCGGCTCCGATCAGGTCGTCATTCTCGTCTATATTCAAGGCTCTTATGCCTGTTTTGCGGAGATTTTTGAAGGCTACGAGAGGAGTTTTCTTTATCACGCCATTTTTAGTCGCCATTACAAGATAACGGTCGTCGCGGTCAAGCTGTTCTCTATCCGTAGTTATCATGGCCTTGATCTGTTCGCCAGGCTCAACCCTTATCATATTGACAATGGCCTTCCCCTTGGAAGTCCTTGAACCTTCGGGTATTTCATAAACATTAAGCCAGTGCATGACACCTTTTCCAGTTATAAAGAATATGATGTCATGACTGTCCGCATTGAAGAGGTGCTCAACATAATCCTCTTCTTTGGTTTCCATTCCGATAATCCCCTTCCCGCCGCGGTGCTGAGTGCGGTATGTGTCGGCTGGTACGCGCTTGATGTACCCAGTATTGCTGACGGTTATTACGCATGAATGGCGTGCGATAAGGTCGGCTATATTTATATCCGACTCGTCAACAGTCATATCCGTTCTTCTCGGATTGCTGTGCTTTTCCTTCACTTCAATAAGGTCGTTTTTGATGACCTCTATGCGCATTTCCCTGCTGGCGAGAAGGCTCTTGAGGTATTCGATGTGCTTCAGGAGCTCGTTATATTCATTCTGAATGTCTTCTATCGCAAGACCGGTAAGCTGATGCAGCCTCATATCGAGGATTGCCTGCACCTGTCTTGGGCTTAGGCTGAATCTTGCAATGAGTGCCGTCGAGGCCTCCTCGCGATTCCTGGACTCGCGGATCATTTTCACGACTTCGTCGATGTTCTTGACTGCGATAAGCAAGCCTTCGAGGATATGCGCGCGGGCTTCGTCTTTTTCAAGCTCGAAGCGGGTACGGCGCACGATGACTTCCATCCGGTGGTCGATATAGGCCTGAAGTATCTGCGTAAGGTTCATTATCTTGGGACGGTTGTGATCGACGACGAGCATGATACAGCCGATTGAAGATTCTAGCTGAGTGTGCGCGTAAAGCTGGTTGAGAACTATGCTGCCCATCGCGCCGCGCTTGACATCGACGACTATCCTGATGCCCACCCTTTTGCTGGTCTCGTCGCGGAGACCGGATATCCCGGTAAGTTTTTTGTCGTTTACAAGGTCGGCTATTTTAGCGACAAGGTTTTCCTTGTTGATTGCATACGGTATTTCGGTTACGATAATCTGTTCTTTGCCGTTCGTCTCGATGATCTCGGCCTTCGCGCGGACCTTTATCACGCCGCGGCCTGTTTCATAAAGACGCCTGACTTCGCTAAGCCCGCATATCGTCGCGCCCGTAGGAAAGTCGGGGCCCGGAATCAACTGCATAAGCTCGGTAACGGTCGCGGTCGGGTGTTCGAGCAGCCTTATCGTCGCATCGATGACTTCGCCGAGATTATGCGGCGGGATATTCGACGCCATCCCGACGCCGATACCCGTTGTCCCGTTCACAAGCAGGTTCGGGAACCTTGCGGGAAGGACTTCGGGCTCCAGGCGCGATTCATCGAAGTTCGGAAGCATATTGACGGTATTTTTATCGATATCAAAGAGAAGTTCTTCGGCAAGCCTTTCCATGCGGCACTCGGTGTAACGGTAAGCTGCGGCAGGGTCGCCGTCGATACTTCCGAAGTTACCCTGACCGTCGACAAGCGGCATTCTCATTGCGAAGTCCTGCGCCATACGGACCATCGTATCGTAAACCGCCGCATCGCCGTGCGGATGATAATTACCGATTACTTCGCCGACGACTTTAGCGCTCTTTGTATACGAGTGTGACTTTACCAGTCCAAGCTGTTTCATCGCGAAAAGTATTCTACGGTTACCGGGCTTCAATCCGTCTCTCACGTCGGGAATCGCTCTACCCACGTTTACGCTGAGAGAATACTGCAGATAAGCAGTATGCATAATATCTTCTATATTAACTGGATAGTCGTTTTTTTGAATATCGTCCATTTTCGTCTAAGCTCCCATTCTGTGTATATGTAAAAAATACGTACATAAACCTACACTGGAAAAGCATTTAAACAACCGACAATCAATGCTATTATGCATAAAAATTCAGGCAAAAAAAGGAGGAAGTCAAGGCCATTTTTCAAAGGCCTCAGCTTCCCCGTTCTCTTTTTCCGTGCCCGTCGTCTACCTGTTATCGGCAAAGGCAACGAGCAAAGACAGCATTAGCTTCGTTCAACCGAACGGCTGCTTAAAGGATTTCGCCGAGTTTCTTGTAGAAACTCATTCTCCTCTTCGCATCTTCGGCGGCCGCCTTGAAGAGCTGTTCGGCTTCCGCCGGAGCAGTCTTTTCAAGCATCTTGTAACGGCCTTCGCTCTTTATAAATTCGATATAATCCGCGGAAGGTTCCTTGGTTTCCCATATGAACGATTTTTCCAGAGCGGGGTTATATCTGAAGAGAGGCCAGTAACCGGCATCGACAGCGCGTTTTTCCTCGTCCTGGCTCTTCATCATGTCGATGTTGTGAGCTATACAGGGAGAATATGCGAAGATTATCGAGGGGCCTTTCCAGTCGCCGGCTTCGACAAAGGCCTTCATCGTCTGGTTGCGGTCCGCACCCATCGCGATAGAGGCTACATAAACGTCGCCGTAGCTCATGCACATGAAAGCGAGGTTCTTTTTCGTGTGGCGCATCCCGGCATTCGCGAACTTGGCTACCGCACCGATCGGGGTGGACTTGGAAGCCTGACCGCCGGTGTTGGAGTATACTTCGGTATCGAGAACGAGGATGTTCACGTTACGGCCTGAGGCGACAACGTGGTCGAGTCCGCCGAATCCGATATCGTATGCCCAGCCGTCGCCGCCGATAATCCAGACGGATTTATCAACGAAATAATCCTGGAGTTCCTGAAGCTTGAGCAATACCTTCTTTGCTTCGCCCTGTGCTTCGCCGATGGCTTTCGGCAGGAGCATCTTGACTGCGTCCTGAGCAACTATGGCTTCTTCGCTTGTCTGTTCCCAGAGGCCCATGCTCTTTGCGAGAGCGGCCTTGAGGTCTTCGTTCGTGCCGAGTTCCATTATTTTATTGACTTCGAACTGGAGCTGCTTGCGGTTTTTATCAACGGCAAGCCTCATCCCGAAGCCGTATTCGGCGTTGTCTTCAAAGAGGGAGTTGCCCCATGCCGGGCCTCTGCCTTCCTTGGTTTTGCAGTACGGGATTGTCGGGAACGTTCCGCTGTAGATTGAAGAACAGCCGGTGGCGTTCGAGACAATCATACGTTCGCCGTAGAGCTGGGAAGCGAGCTTCACATAAGGTGTTTCGCCGCAGCCGCCGCATGCGCCGCTGAATTCGAAGAGCGGCTTCTTGAAGCCGATGCCCTTGACGCTGTCGGTGGTGAAAGTTCCGGGAACTTTGTCCGAAGACTTGTCGAAGAACTCGGCATTTTCGCGCTCGCCGGCCTTTCTCGCATCTTCGATAGTTTCAAATTCGAGGGCTTTCTGCTTCGCAGGGCAGGTCTGGATGCAGACGCCGCAGCCGGTGCAGTCTTCAATATAGACCTGAAGCTTGTACTGGAGTTCCTTATCCTTACCTTTGGCTTCGACTGTCTTGAATGTGGCGGGAGCGCCTGCAAGACCTTCCTTGTCAAACTGCTTGGCTCTGATAACTGCGTGCGGGCAGGACATTACGCACTGGTTGCACTGTATGCAGTTTTCGGGGAGCCATTTCGGAACCATCGGAGCAATGCCGCGTTTTTCGAGACAGGCCGTCCCGGTCGGGATTGTACCGTCGTATGACATTTTCGATACGGGAATATCGTCACCCTTGAGGCGCATTACTGGCTCGATAACGTCCTTCGCGAACTGCGGGGCGTCTGCCTTGATAAGCTCGGGGGCAACATAGGATTTCGTAATTGTGGAAGGAACTTCGACCTTTTCGAGTCCGGCGAGGGCCATATCGACGCATGCGATGTTCATCTTTACAACGTCTTCGCCTTTTTTCTTATATGTCTTTTCAATCGCCTTCTTAATCAGCGATATGGCCTTGTCCTCTTCGATGATTCCGGCGAGCTTGAAGAAGACCACCTGCATTACGGTGTTCTGTCCTCTACCCTTCATCCCGGCCTTCTCGGTTATTTCGAGGGCGTTGATGTTATAGAGCTTGATGTGCTTCTTTATGATTGTTTCCTGCATATCCTTCGTGAGGCGTCCGAAGACCTCGGATGTCGGATAATGCGAGTTGAGAAGGAACGTGCCGCCTTCCTTGATGCCGCTGAGCATGTCGTAACGGCCGATATAGGCGGCGTTGTGACAGGCCACGAAGTCGGGGCTGGTGATGACGTATTCGGATTTGATCTGGTTTTTACCGAAGCGCAGGTGGGAGATCGTGATGCCATAGGACTTCTTGGAGTCGTAAACGAAGTAGCCCTGCGCGTACATATCGGTATTGTCGCCAATGATCTTGATGGAGTTCTTGTTTGCGCCGACCGTACCGTCTGAACCGAGGCCCCAGAACATGCAGCTCTTTGTGCCGACCGGTTCGGTGTGGATTTCTTCTTTGACAGCAAGAGAAAGATTGGAGACGTCGTCATTGATGCCGACCGAAAAGTTATGGAAGGCTTTGCCGTCGAGGTGATCGAATACGGCTTTGACCATCGAAGGAGTGAATTCCTTGCTGGAGAGACCGTAATGACCGCCGATAATAGTTATATCTTTGCCGGAAAGCGCGGCCTTGACGTCGAGATAAAGCGGGTCGCCGATTGCGCCGGGTTCTTTAGTTCTGTCGAGAACGGCAATCTTCTTGACGCTCTTCGGAAGCGCGCCTAGGAACGCATCGATCGCGAACGGACGATAGAGTCTTACTTTGAGTACGCCGACTTTTTCGCCTTTGGCGGTGAGGTAGTCGATTGTTTCTTCGATGGTGTCGTTGGCGGAACCCATCGCAATAATGACCTTGGTCGCATCGGCGGCGCCAACATAGTCGAAAAGGTGATACTGCCGGCCGGTAACTTTCGCGACCTTGTCCATATACTCCTGAACGATTCCAGGAAGGGCATCATAATATTTGTTGACCGTTTCGCGGCCCTGGAAATAAACGTCGGGGTTCTGCGCGCCGACTTTGCATATCGGCTGTTCGGGACGGAGTGCGCGGTTTTTGAAGCGGCTTATATATTCGGGTTCGACGAGTGATGCGAGAGTTTCGTAGTCGATCACGTCAACCTTCTGGATTTCGTGCGATGTGCGGAAACCATCGAAGAAACTGAGGAACGGTATCTGCGATTTGAGTGTCGCAAGATGCGCTACAGTTGAAAGGTCGATAACTTCCTGAATCGATGCGGATGCCAGTAAAGCAAAACCTGTGTTTCTTACGGACATTACGTCCTGATGGTCGCCAAAAATCGAAAGCGACTGACATGCCAGAGAGCGCGCCGAAACATGGAATACGGTCGGAAGCATTTCGCCCGCTATCTTGTACATATTGGGGATCATCAGAAGAAGCCCCTGAGATGCGGTGAAGGTAGTCGTTAGAGCGCCTGCGCTGAGTGAACCGTGTAC
>Ga0154591_1075_pt1 | contig 30230 bp, 19 predicted proteins | sample RifGroF2_FD_116020 | JGI IMG/M metagenome (GOLD analysis project Ga0154591, IMG submission 116020) | Lentisphaerae bacterium GWF2_45_14
AAAGATCCGGGTCTTTCTATAAAAAAACTCGGGGATATTTTTGCTCTGGGTTTTCCACCTTATCAGGCTCCTGTATACTTCGATATTCTCTGCGACGAACAGGCATTGCCGCAATTAGAAAAACCGTGGAAAACTAAAATAGATGAATTTACAATTCTGCGGAAAAGCCTCTTCCCTTCGCAAGTTCAGAAAATATTCGAACTAGGGTCTCTTGCTTACGCCCGGCAGGGCGAAGCGGATGTTTCGGAAATAACTGTATCGAATTTTCCTTTTCTCGGTTTTGTCAAGGCTTCTGTTTTTCCCGGGCCCGATGCTAAAATCATAGGGCGTATAGACGTATCCATTTTTGAAAAGAACAAAAAGACTCCGCTGCTGACGGGCGAGGTCAAGCTAGAAGATTCAGGAGAAGGCGTAGCTAAAATCAATACAAGTAATCTGCCTGACGGGGAATACGTGGCGAAGGCATTGATATACGGGAAAGACGGGATACTTGTTTCTGCAAGCAACGCCGCCTGTTTTACAATAAAAAGGCAGATGGCGTGGTGGAATAATAAAGTAGGTCTCGGCAAGGCTGTTCCGGCTCCATGGACGGTGATGTCACTGGAGGATGGAAGTATATCATGCTGGGGACGTAATTATGAATTCGGAAAATACCCGTTTCCTGTCCAGATTATATCCCAGAAAGAAAAGCTTCTTGCAAGACCAATTACTCTGAACGCTAAATCAGGAAATAATGAACTTCATCCGCAATGGGATGAAGCGCATTTTCCTCTTGTGGAAGAAGGAGCTATAAAAAGGAAACAAAAAGGCAAGCTGGGAAAAGTTGATATTGAGATTGAAACTCTCATAGAATATGATGGTTTTGCAATAACAGACATAACTCTGGATGCTGAATCAAAAGTCAGCCTTGATTCGCTTTATCTGGAAATCCCATTGAACAAAAAAGCTGCTCTTTTCCTCGTCAGTACAGACTTGAAATTCAAAGGATTTGCCCCGGAACACGCAGTAAAATTTTCGGATCATTGCGTCTGGGCCGGAAACGATAATGTCGGACTTCACTGGATGTGTGAAAATTACAAGGGATGGAATCTTAGTAATATAAATAGCGCAATAGAATTTATTCCAAAGCAGGACGCTGCAGTGCTAAGGATAAATTTCATAAATAAACCTACTGAAATAAGCAAGCCGCTTGTCCTGAGATTCATGTATGAAGCCACCCCGGTAAAAATGCGCCCGGAAGACTGGAGAAAAAATAGATTTCTTTGCGATGGCATCAACACCCTGAATAAAAAGAAAAATCCGTATAACGCCAATATTTATTTTCAGCAGTCCTGTGGATGGCCGGCATTCTCGTATTCATCAACGCCGGGACCTGACAGCAAATTAAAGACATGGAAGGAATACAGGACTTTAGCAGAAAAAGAGAAGCAGGGCTATATTGCTGATTTCCTGAAAAATAACGGAATTACCTATATGCCGTACACTAACCTTTTTGCACGAGGAACAAAATACAGGACAAAACCCAATGCTCTTGTTCCTGAATACACTTACTATTTTGATGAGTGGAAGCAAGTCCCCGGAAGAAGCGCCGACGGAGAGAGAAGGGACGGATCTGTCGCGGCATGGGCAACAGTGTGTCCGAATTCAAAACTCTACAGAGATTACTGGACCTGGCAGGTCGCAAATGTCATTATGGGCAAAGGCGGGCTCAATATTGATGGTCTTTATTACGACATCTTCCGTCCGGGACTTTGCAAGCACATGGAACACGGATGCGGATGGGTGGATAACACGGGAAAAATTCAGGGAACTATGCCTATAATAAATTCCAGGAAACTCATGAAAAGGATTTATACGGCAGTAAAAAAAGAAAAACCGGAAATGATGATGATGGGACATTGCTCTTCGCATGTAAATATGGCTTTCGCGGGTTTCGTGGATATAGTTCTTGACGGTGAACAGTTTCGCGGAAGCCGCTTTATTGCCAGAAGCGGTCATTATTCGGATAGTCTTACAAACGACTGGATGAGAAGTGTTTTTACCGGGCGGCAGTATGGCTTTGTCCCTGCCCAGTGCAGTGAAGTAGGTCATTTTGTAGAAGGGAAAGGAAAGATATACAAGGATTGTTCTGACAAGGGAAAGATCACGCCTGAAACAGACGCTGAAGCATTTTCTCTTCGGAAATATATGGATCCATCGAATGAATGGTTTGCCTATAATTATTATCGAGGGACAAGAGAGCTTTTGGCTATTCTTCTGCTTCATGACAGTTTAATGAGTGGGCAGCAGGAAGATGACTTGGCCTTTTTTGAAGCATGGAACAGCCACGACAGATTTGGTCTGCAAGAGAAAGATGTAGAATTCACAGGCTACTGGGAAAGTGGAGATGAAATAAAATGTAACAATGAAAAAGTAAAAGTGAGCAGTTATGTACGTCCCGGTAAAAGAATAATGCTGGTTATAAGTAACCTCACTCCAGAAGAACAAAAACTTGAGATAGAAATCAATCCCGAAAAGTTTGGTCTGCCGGATGATGACTTAATTGCTGTAAATGGAGAATCTGCCGGAGAACTAAGCCCTCTTCCTTGTTTTGACGGCAGGAAGTTGAAAATATCTCTTAGGGACTACGATTATGCTAATATAATAATCGGTACCAGAAGCTCCATGATTGATGTGATGAATCCATTAAAAAGGTAAAATAATCATGAACAGAATTGACCATTTGCTATTGCCTGAACTTGCATTCGCCGTTGTCGGCAAGCGCTGGAAACCACTGCTGAACGCGACAAAAGAAACTTGCATGTACCCGGACGATCATGCAGCCGCACTGTACGCCGGAAAAGATGGCACATGGCGGAAATATTTTACTCCTGGTAAACATCGCCCCGGGCCCAAATCAGCAGGGCAGTCGCTTGCCAAGTACTTGCCTCCCATTCGATTCTATATTAGAAAAATAATCAGCCTGCTAAAATCTAAAAATGACAAGGAAGCGGCTGCATATCTCGGGGTATTCTCACATCTGCTCGGAGATTTTTCCCAGCCGGCTCATTGGTATGAATGCGAGATTTTTGACCTGCTCCCACCACCACAGGAACTCGGCACATGCAACCTTCATTCCCGGATTGAAAACATCTGCAGCTCACTAAAAAGAATATCACACAAGCCGAGATTGACCGGAAGCTCAGCGGATGAATTGGAATTCAAACTCAAAGGACGGTTTGCCGAATTAAGGTCGCTTGCAGTTGCTGCAATCATTCCAATGCTGGAGAATCTCTATGCCGGAAAAATCGAAAAAGCCAGAGAACATTATAATCCTGTGATGGAAAAAGCAGCACAGATACTGGCCGATTTTATTTACACGGTCGAGGCCATCGCCGGAAAAAGATTTAGGACAAAAGATATGGAGGCTTGCATAAAATGCAGTCTGCTGGAGCTTAATCCAGACTCGTATGACGTGGAAGGCCTTTACGGGACAAGACCGTTTTCCGGATATTTTACGCCGTCTGCAGCAGAACAGCCATTGCCGTTGTCATTGCGTCTGGCGGGCAGGACAAAAAAGGTGGACGGAATATGCGCGGTACCCTACGCATTGCCGAACGGAAATCGCCCGTTCTGGTCATGGATGGAGTTCCGTTTGCCGCCGAATATTTACCGGCGCTTTCAGGCGTCAATCGGTCTATGCGCCGGAATTGAACCTCAGGCAAAATGTCATTTTGAGGTTTCGGGCGATGACCGGAATATTTATAGCAGTGAAGTCATGACTCCAGGAAGCGAAGCTATTCATCTGGACTTGAATATAAATGATGTCTCCCGTTTAAAACTGATTGTTTATACGGATGGTAGTACGGACAAACTGGCATATCCTGTCTGGATGACTCCCACACTCTTGAAATAGTCAATTACCTCCGGCTTCAGCGCATATGCGTCAAACTAAGGGAATAAAGAACTGTCAATCAAGAGCATAAAGATTATCGAAGAAGTTTTTCCTATCCTTGCGCCGCTCATAAAACGCATGTTTCTGCAATCTGAATATGAAGCATGTGTAAAGTGGCCCCCATGTCAAGGACAGCCGTTAACAAATTTTGAAGTGTGAAATCTTCTCCTTTTTTTGATTTCCGCGCGTCAGCGCGGTTCCCTGAAGTCGCGCGCCCCAGGAATCTCTGGAGGAGACAAGCGCGACTTCCCCGTTAAAGTCGCCCATAGGCGAAACAGCCGCAGGCTGAATCCCCAGATATTTGACTGCTGGCGGCACGTATCCCAGAGACTGGTGCGGGCGTTCGCGGTTGTAGTAGTTTATGTAACGGCCTATTCCGACGTGAAGACTCAGCACATCCGGATATTCAAGAGGAATATTTTTCACAATGTTTTTCTGAACGGGCTCCATTTTTTCAGTATGGCATCCTGCGAATACCAGTAGGACAACAACAGCGGCAATTAATTTTTCTCCAAGCATTTTAATTTTTCCCTTTCCGTTTTCTATAAAGCTCTATTCGACCCGCAGAATCTTATAATCCCTTCTCTTAACCGTTAAGCATATATTATCCTTGTCGGCTTTAATTATCTCGTTCGTCTCGGCATCAATGATTTTTGACGCATCTTCATTTTTCCTTAATCCAAGAGGTCATGTTCAATACGTAAATGTAAAACCCGATGGTGAAATATGGGTCGCATTTTTCAGATCGTTCGCGGCAAGCGGGCTGATATGACCATCGGCAAAAAGCATATTTGCCTTTCTCTGGTGTCTTGAATGAATCAGTATTGTCGTTGAGTCGTGATCATAATTATACCACTGAACAGGTTCTGGGGAATAATCCGTTCTGATGGAATCCCCTATGTAGAAAAATCCCGAAGGCGAGCCATAGCTTTTCGCTGTATATCCCGGGACTGACGATGACATAACATTTCCCGACAATATTTTGAAAGGTCTTTCGACATTAATCCACATACCATAACTTCTTGCACGTTGATACCATACCCGGCTTCCAAAAGAAGGACATAAAAATGTTGTTATAGCTCCCACCTTTGGCATGGGAATAAAATTGCCCAATGCAAGCATCTCTGTCCAAGAATTCCTTTCAGCGGATGAGGTTTCTGATGAAGTTGCCGGAAAGCAGCTCCACATTGGCGTTGACCAGCCGCCGTTCTCATCCGCGTATTGCAGCTGAGCCACTCCGATTTGCTTAAGGTTATTCACGCAAAGAATTCCATTTGCCGATTCTTTTGCTTTTCTAAGCGCGGGTAGAAGCATTGAAGCAAGCAGTATTATGATAGATAAAACAACAAGCAATTCTATAAGCGTCATCTGTCGATCTGAATATTTTTTCACTTTTGTCTCTCCTAATAAGTGTTCAAATTGACTTGGCTGAAATATATTTTCAACTAATCTAAACTTCGGGCGGTATTTTTCACAGCCTAGGTTCTAACACTTCTCACATAAAGATATGGGCTGAAGTTGGATTTGTCAATAGCCGAGCAGGCTAACTGGAGATAATTCTTTCAGGAAAATGAGTTGGACTTGAATTTCTTGCGACGGAACAGTGATTTTGCAGGAAACTGAATTTCCTATTGACAAAGCTTCTTTCACGCAATATAATATGTAAGAAGCGTTAGAAGTGTATAAAGTAGGCACAGGCCTTACTAGCCGGAGCTTGATATGATATCGGAAGAGAAAAAAGAGCCTTATTTTGTTCAGTACAAAAAAGATATACTGGAGATACTGAGAAAAAGCCGCTATAAGGCAGGAGACAGAATCCCGTCTGAAAATGAGTTCTGTAAAAGTACGGATGTATCAATAAGGACGGTCCGGCGTGCGCTTCTCGAACTTGAAAAGGACGGGATAATTTTCCGTCGTCAAGGGCGAGGATCCTTTTTGAGAACGCTGGAGACAAGAGAAGAAAATGATATCAGAGGCACAATTTGCGTATTGTTTTCAGATATAGAGTTCGTTACAAGACCGTCATTTTCCCTTATCTTGAAAGGGATAGAAGCTGCATGCGATAATCTGGGATATCATTTCAATCTGCAGGCCATCGGAATGCGTTTCTCCAAAGATTCCAAAGAATTGAAACCGCTGGGGGATCTGGTCTTCATGAAGAATATAAGCGGGTTTATAGTAGTTTCTCCTATAAAAAAGGATGATATACAGTTCTTGCGTGAGAATAACATGTCCTTTGTTACATTTCATAAATATACCGGCCTCAATGTAAATATGATTCTTCCTGCCGATTTTAAAGAAGCGGCCGAGATAGGCATCGAATATCTCACAGGAAAAGGACATAAAAGAATAGGCGTTATCAGCGGTTATGAAAACACCTCGGATGAGATAATTCTCGGGAATGATATTTTTATAAGAAGATGCCGTGAGCTTTTTTCAAAACACGGGCTGGACGATTCATCATGTCCAATTAGAACGAGCAATTATACGGAAGAGGACGGTTACAGGATTGCCATTGAAATGCTGAAAATGCAGGCTCCGCCGACGGCCATATTCACGGTCGATGATCTTCTTTCAAAGGGCGCAATAGGGGCAATACATGACAGGAAGCTGAAAGTTCCCGGGGACATAGCCGTACTCGGATGTAACGATAGCGTGAAAGATTCTTTTATTTCTTCGATAAAAATGCCACTTTTCGCGCATGGGAAACTTGCCGTCAGAATGCTTCATTCATTAGTAACAAAAGATAAGAAGCCGATTGCGAAATCTAAGGAAAAACCGGAACTGGTAATCCGCCGTTCCGCATGAATTAAAGATAAACATAAAAAAAGGAATTTCCACAAATGAATTCAAAACACCTGTTGATTACTTATAGTTGGAGCATGAACAATATCGGGGATATCGGGATTACGCCGGGCCTCCTTAACATAATTGGGAGAGCAGATAAGAGCCTGCCGGTAAAGGTGATTGCGTGGCAGCCTGAAAGTTCTTCCGACTTTCAGAACGTCAAAGATTATCTGCCGAATTACAAGGAAAACTGCGAAGTATTGCCTATGCCGTTCGTATTGGAAGAAGGCAGCGGAATGAAGCACTTTCAAGCATGGCGGCGTTTTGAGGAACGCTGGGGGAAAAGTAAGCTGGAAAGTTTTCGAAGGGGCATTCTTACTTCATTTGAGTCGCAGGACGTAGTCGATGATATTCTTGAGCGCCTTTCCCTTGATATTTTCGAGGAGTTGAAGGCGAGCAGACCGGAGGCGGCTGCCGCATTTGAAAATGCCGGTTTTGTTCTCTATAACTCAGGAACTACGCTAAATTTCGGGCGCCTTGGTGTCAGGGACCTATGGGGGTATACTCTTCCCTTGGCAATGTCACTTATCGTGGCGCGTCGCCTTGGCATTCCCTTCGGAATCGGTTCTCAGAGTTTTGATGCGCTAGACTGGCCGATGGATCTGCTTTATAAGAAACTTTTCGCCGATGCCGCCTTTGTTTACTGCCGTGATTCCGATTCCCTCAACTATCTGAAGCAAAGAGGATTGACCGCATCGAATTCGGGTTATCGCCCAGACACAACGTTTTTCTTTAGGGGATTCGACGAAAAATGGGCCGATTCATTCATGGCGAGACATAATCTGGAAGAAGAGAAATTCATGTGCATACTGCTGCGCATATCAGATTCCGTCGCACAATACAATGATCCTACCGGCGGCATTGTTTCTGAAGAACGAAAACAGGAGCACATGCGTAAGATTGCGCAGTTCATTGAAGGCTGGATTGAGAAGACAGGGAACAAAGTACTTATCTGTCACGAAACCCGCCACACTATAGATACCGTGCCTAAATATCTCTTGCCGCTCCTGCCGAAAAGGCTTGAGGATAAAATAATATACATGGACGGGTTCTGGACTTCGGAACAGGCATACTCAATCTTCAAACGCGCACGGATTGTCACTAGCATGGAAATGCATTCCATTATCATGGCACTTAACGTTGGAACACCGTCCATACATAACCCGTTTGATGAAGCCGGACGTAAGAAGTGGATGATGAAAGATATCGGAGTGGCCGATTGGCTTCTAGATATAGACAATATTGATGACTTAACTCTCCTTGATACTGCCATTTCGATTCATGAAAATTATGAAACTTCAAAAAAGCGCGTCAAAGATATGCTTCCGCTCTTGGAGACAAAGGCCATGTCGACAATTGCCGAAGTCAAAAGTAAATGGAAGAATCTTTGACAAAGGGATTCGCAAATGAGAAAAATTCTTATATGGAGTATATTTTTCATGATGGGAATATCGACTCAGGCAGAACTATTGGGACATTGGAATTTCGAAAATATAAAAAACGGCGTTCTTCCGGATTTGTCGGGAAAAGGCAATCATGGGGTCATCCACGGAAATCCCGAAATAGTGGACGGGATATCCGGAAAGGCGCTTCGTTTCAGCACAAATGATGATTATGTGGATTTCGGGAAGCCAATCATCCCTGAGGACGATTTTACAGTGAGTGCCTGGATCAATTGCGACAGTGTTGAAAAGCAGTTTTTTCTTGGACAATACAAGTATGAGGCCGCGGGGAGGCTTGATCTCGCGATCAGGGAAGGACGCGCGAGGATTCAAATTGAACAAATTATCGATTCGCCCAAATTAATTGAACCACGGAAGTGGAATCATATTGTTTTTACACGAAAAGCTGGAATTCTAAGAATTTATCTCAACAGCAACATGGTTATGGAAAAAGAACATCATACACGAGTCATCAGGAGCGCATCATTGATATTGGGTAAACTTTTTGTTCCCAAAAGGAATGATTTCCGCCTCTGCGGTATGATTGATGAATTGAAAATATGGGATTCTGGCATCTCCGAATCAGAAATAAAAAATGAATTTAAGGCGCAAGCGCAGGATTAAAAGCAAGCGTCCGAAGTGGCGGGGTATGCTTACAGGAGCGTATAATTTTCTTCCATCGCAAAATTTATGGAGGAAATCGGAATCACAGATGACACTATAAAGTTATTCGGATTGGCAAGGGAAAAGAATTTTTCATCTCCGTAAGATTGTACAAGAACGCATGCTTCGCAGATTTCAGAAAGAGTATTTAAAAGAATATATATCAGTTACTATCTTGGGCTTTACGTGTCCCAAGAATTCCGGCTCTTGCGATATGCGGAAGGAGAGAGTCCGCTAAATTTCTTAAATCGGTTTGAGAAATAATATATATTCGGCATGTCAATCTGATCGGAAATTTCTGATATTGATAACTGCGTACCTTCCAGAAGTTGCTGTGCACGTCGCAAGGCTTGAAGTTCTCGATATTTGCGTGGGGAAGATCCAATTGCGCGTTTGAAATTGGCATAGAACGCAGAGCGGGACATATTACACGAAGCTGCAATCCCGTCAATATTGTCCGAATCGGAGTGCTTTAACAATAATTTCTGGGCTCGGATAATTCTATCGTCAATATTCCTGTCGTTCTGAGCAGCTTGATTGTTTCCGCGCAATAAAGCATTTTCCAACAGGTTATAAACCAAGGAATACCAACCTTTACTTTGCAGGACATTAAGTTGATGAGCCTCACGTAAGGATCTCAAAGTGTAGAGAAATTCCCGCTCCGCCAGCTTTATCTGATAGATTCCTGGCACGAGTTCCGGCCAAGTAATTTTTTCAGGGTACATGTGCATCAAAAAGTGAAACCAGAGGATATTCCAATTCTTATCGGTATAAAAATGACGAGGATAATCGGGCCGAATCAAGGTTAAGTCCCCCCGCGAGACAGTCACGGCTTTGCCTGAAGACGAAATCTCACCCTTGCCCGTCAGTGTCAGAATCATATTCCAATCGGACACGCGAAGCCCCTGCCAACCCCGTTCCTGGTTGACTATAATGGTTTGACCGGACAAAAAGTCCTCATTATCTCGCTTGTCTTTTATTGCTGAAGTCATTGCTTATTGGACAAAATTATAAATATTACAGACTATATCGTATTTACTTAACGTTATATCTTAGTATAATGATATAAAGAAAGTTTGCAAGAGCAAGATTGTAAATAGAAAATAAGATCACAAGTACAAAAGGAGCATATTATGTCAATGCAGCCATTCTTTAAAGCGTCAGGGGAAAATATCAATATTGAAGAATACCGCGACAAAGTACTCGGTTGCTGGACGGGGAAAAACATAGGTGGTACGCTTGGCGCTCCGTTTGAAGGCAAAAGGGAGATGCAAAATGTATCATTTTATACTCAGGAGCTCAACGGAAATCCTGTTCCGAATGACGATCTCGACCTTCAGCTGATTTGGCTTTTTGCCGCCGAAAAACATGGCGTTTATAATCTCAACGAGCGGCTATTGGCGGAATACTGGATGCAGACAATACTCGGTCCTTGGAACGAATATGCTGTCTGTCGTGCAAATATCCGCAACGGTCTTTATCCTCCGCTCTCGGGATCATGCAATAACGATAAATGGAAAAACAGCAACGGCGCCTGGATCCGCTCGGAAATATGGGCGTGTCTTTTTCCTGGAGAACCCGACCAGGCGGCCCAGTTCGCGTATATGGATGCCTGCGTAGATCACTGTGGTGATGGGATATATGCTGAAATTTTCACAGCGTCCCTGGAATCAGCCGCATTTATTGTGAACGATATCCGCAAACTTATAGACATAGGTCTAAGCAAAATCCCTGCAGGCTCCCGCATTGCCCGAAGCGTGAGGATTGCCTGCGAACTTTACGAGAAAAAGACTGCCTTTGCGGATGCCAGAAATGCGATAGTGAAGGACAGCGAAGACCTTGGTTGGTTCCAGGCCCCTGCGAATATGGGGTTCCTGGTCTTGGGATTGCTTTACGGGGAAGGTGATTTCGGAAAGAGTATATGTTATGCGGTAAACTGCGGGGATGATACTGACTGTACGGGGGCAACCGCAGGCGCTATTCTTGGCATAATGAAAGGTAGAAGTGGAATTCCTTCCGAATGGATAGAACCCATAGGAGAAAGCATTCAAACAGTTGCCATTAACTCGCTGGGTGGTTTTTTGATACCCAAAACATTGGATGAACTGTCTGAACGTGCAATATATCTTGCGATATCGGCACGGCACGAGTGTGTGACTCTTTTAAATATCGGCAACGAGGGTACTCACATTTCAAAAGATCATCTTGCATTTCTCCCGTCAAATGAGCTCGTGAAAGAAAAACTATGGACAAAATCGCCATATGAGCTTACGTTCGAACTTCCTTTCGGCTTGGTCAAAATCGACTACGAGAATGGCCCGGAAGTGGTGCCGGGCGAAAAGAAAAATCTCAGGTTGAGTTTTCTCCCCTCATTTTTTACAGGCAAAAGCATCACTTTAAAGTGGCTGCTTCCGGAAAACTGGCAGGTTTCACCGTCTGCGGAGGTAAGCGTTAACGGCATCAGTTATTGCGAATGCGCTGCTCCGGTACAGACAATTATACCTGCTGATTTTAATGAGACTTACCTTTATATGCCGTTGGAAATAAGATTCGCTGGACGAAACAACTTTATAGTTCTGCATGTCCCCTTCCAGAAAAAAGGCGCGATAGATTTCAACAACATTAAGGCATCTGCAATGCGCGATCGTTGGGTAAATCAACACTCACGGATAGAATTCATTAAGAACAAGCAAAAATGAGTGGTATTTTTAAAACATCTGAGCTAACTTGGTTGGGGAAAAAGGAGGATTGAGCCATGTCTCACACGCTTAGGCCCGAGTCATTGCGGTTTAAGATTTTTACGTTAATCGAACTGCTCTTCGTGATTGCGATAATAGCTATTCTCGCATCACTATTGTTGCCCGGCTTAAGCCGGGCCAAGGGAATGGCAAAGCGAATTTCCTGTGCTGGCAACTTTAAGCAAATAGGAACAATGATGGCCGTGTATACTGATGATAATCAAGGTTGGTGGCCTTATGTAAACGCTTCAATTGGAGTTTATCTCGCTCCTATGCTAGCAGAGAAACAGGCGAATCATTTGAATTTTTTAAGTGGGTTTGACCAACGTAACATACAGGGTACTTTCCTATGTCCATCCGCCAAGCCCGTTGACGGAGCGATGTTTTACCGTTCTTCGTATAATCTAACCAAAGGAAGGGATACCTCTTTTGGGAAGAATGGAGGCAGTTGGTTCTATGATTTTACCTCAGGGTGTGTTCTGACCCCGCGAAATTTCAAAGATATTCCTGTTGACTCGGTAATTATGCTGGAATTTAATATGCAAATTGTCAGTAATATCAGTTATTGTGCAAACGCAGGGATACAAACCGATACGAGCTATACAAATAACTATTTTTCGTTAGATGAGGATGACAGGGCGACTAGAAGCGCGGCGTATAACCATCATGCAAACAGTGCAAATTTTCTATTCAGGGATGGTCATGTGAGTAATTATCGTGCTGGAACACAATTTACATTACCAGCAGGAGGAAGTAAGGACTGTTGGAAACTGCAGTAACCGATTAAAAGGTAACAGTAAGGCAGGCATTAACCTTCAGCTCTCCCGATTACAAAACGGAACGAAAGATTAAAGAACTTTTTCGGGCAAAACTACTACAAAAATTTTATTTATAAAACACGAAAAGGAAGCATTTATGAACATGAAACGACTGGTTGGTATATGCTGCATTATGATTGTGACATCCCTTGCCACCTGGGCGCAGGAAAAGGTGGTCGTGCCTGAAAGACCGCAACTTGTCGCCGAAGTCTTTCCAGCTTGTTACCAAGGCAATCGTTACAATCTGGTGGCTAACTTTCCCGGGGTTCTGGTCTTCACCTTTAAAGGCGACCCCGAGAAGGTTAGAGAGGCATGGATTTCTATGGACCTTCCCCCAGGCGTTAAGCTGATTGGCGCCTCAACCTTTCGTCCCACTAAGCATAGAATAATAAGCAAAAAAGAGAACGAAACGTATAATTGGGAAGCCGATTCAGTCATTGATTACGGAAGCATCAAACATATGGACAAGGATTACTCAAGATCCGTCATTACAGTGAATGCGTCATTGATTCGGCGTCTCAGTCCCGAGAATGTAGAGTGGGGCTGCCATGAACGTGTCTACATCCAGGCAAGTCCGGCGTTGATTGGCAAAAGTTGCAAGATTTATTGGCGGGTACTGACGCGCGACGGAGAAGGTCCGCAACAGAGTATTGACTTGTCGATACTGCCGCCACTGGAACCGTCGCCCAAAGCCAAGCGCTTCCAGTTGATGGTCTGCTACCTCGCCCAGGCGTCTGCCCCTTACCCGGCGGTTCGCGAGGCGTATTATAGCTACTGGCTTTCCCTTTCCCAGCGCCCTTACACTTTTGTTCCCTTCTACGACGCCGGAGCGTTGTCCGACGAACTGCGGGACCGCATGACGCGGGATTTTCGCTGTCTTGCCATGGTGTCCTGTAATGGAACCGGACCTCAGTTAAACCACCCTGTCAGCGAACGATTTCCAAAACTTGTCAACCCTGATGCCAAAACTGCCCACCAGAAAACCGGGATTTGCCCCAGCTACCTGGTCGAAGATCCCGGTGGCTGCATATGGGAACAGGCCGTTCCTGAACGTCTGGATAAAAGGCGCCCGAGTAATGCGCCATGGATTGAGGCGATTGTTTTTGATTTTGAACCTGAAGGTATCTGCTTTTGCGAAACGTGCCGCAAGCAATTTGCCGCATTCGCCAAGCTTGCTACCGTTCCTGATGTCAAGGAGATCAAGGCCAAGTATTCCGCGGCCTGGTTCGATTTTCGCGTTCAGCTGAATATGAAGATTAACCGCAAGTTGGCGGAGGTAGTCCGCAAACGCTTTCCGTATACCAAGTACTGGATATGCACCGATGCCCTTCACAGCAACGCCTCGAATATGGTACAGTGGATTAGTTGTGATGAACGGACGTTCGACCCTGATGTGGATGTGCACCTGCCGATGATATACCGCTCGGGGCTTTCGTTCTACAAGGATGTAGAGCTAAACGTCAGAACATTGAAGAAGCCGGTCTTCCCCCTGATTGATCCTGCCGAACGCATGATGGAATTCTATTCCCGGTACTCACCGTTAAAGGTAAAGCAAAGCATTTTGGCGTGTGCCGTTCACGGCGCAATGGGCATCGGCTTCTGGCCGCAGGATTATCTGGACGGAGCCTATCTGGAGAGCATTGCTCAGGGAATGGGACTGGTGGCTCGGATGGAAGACTATTATTTCGCAAAACGTGATGATTCGCTCGCCGAAGTCAAACCCGAACCCATCATGGAAAGGACAGTGGAGGACGGAGGCAAGCAGTCCAAGCTTACAAGCCCCTCTTTCGGCGAAAACATCCAGTATACGGTGCATCAGAAGAATCGGAACCGCCTGATTACGATATTCAATTTTGATGAGAAGACCGATGCCATTTTACGGATAAAGGTGCCAAAACTACCTCCTGGCGAATACAGGGTGCGTGACGTCGAGAGCGGGCGAGTTTATCTGGATGCCGACAAAAAACCGCTGGGAGCCGAGGCTATCGCCAACGGATTTCTGTCCAAGGTCAAGGCCAACCATGTATTGTTGCTTGAAGTAGCACAGGACCAGGTCAAAGACAACGGTATCCCGCAGAGAGAGTTCCAGAAGGAGATTGAAGCGATGCGGGCCAAGTTTGGGAACGCCTCGGCATTCAATGGTGCCAGCCAGGGTGAAGCGGTCGCCGGCTGGGGAGATTTTGACGGCAACGGGGTTTCGGATATCAAGCTGTCACTCGCGGGCAACTGGGCCTATGTAGACTTCGACAGTACCGCAAGTATTGTCGGCTGGCGCTCCAAGAATACCGGAAGGGACGTATTGGTACACGGTAAGGATCGAGGAGTGCTGGGACAGCTGGTGATTGATGAAAAACAGGGTGCCTTGCTCACGCAGTGGGAACTGAAGGCGCTGGAAATACGAGATTGCAGCCCTGTTGCGGTTCTGAGCGCCCGGCTCGTCACCGATTTGGTCGCTGCCGGAGCTAATCCAGAAGGAGGCTCTCCCTTAGATGGGTTGGAGATCGAAAAGACGATTGGACTCGACGACAAAGGTGCCTCTTTGAAAATAGCCATGCGGTTCACGAATAGCGGTCCCCGTAAAGTCCCCATGACATTCAGCTTTCGGGTGAAAAACGTCATTGCCCGAGACAAGCCAGCTGTGGCAACATCGAGAATCCGCCTCAAGTCGCCGGATGGCGAAAAGGAAATAAAGGGCGATGAGTCCCACAGAATGTTTATTATTCCCGGCGGCGACAATCACCCGTTCCTGGACATTGTCAAAGATGTCAAGCCCGAACAGTGGTACCCGGCGGCTCTAAACATTGAGGAAATAGAAGGCAAAACGGTCCGGCAAATGGTGATTGAGCCTGACCCCCGGCAGACGGCTGGTTTCTATTCCTGGTGGGGGACAAATATTTTCACCTTCGAATTACTCAGCCGTGAGATTACCCTCGCCCCCGGCGAAAGCGTGACATACGAGCAGATCTGCCGACTCGTCTCTTTATGAGGAAGAGCCAAATTTTACAATAAAAATCCCGCGTCATATGAAAAAAATACTCCTAAAAACAGGCAAGGTAAAAAAATATCATGGATTCAGGCAATAAGAAAAATATTTACTTTTCGTATCGGTCATTTTGGCCGGAACTGGAAGCAATGAAAAACTTCCGGAATGTTGGAGTTGATACAATCTGTTTTTTCGCAGCGAACACCAAAAATTCACTCGGAGAACCGTACTGCAAATACCCTCCAATGTGGTTGTGGTTTGATTCATATGACTTTTCTCCGCTCGACCGCCAGATTGAGGACATCCTTTCCGCTAATCCGGATGCCGAATTAATTTGCATGGTTGATCTGAATACCCCTGAGTGGCTAGTGAAAAAGTCTCTAGGCCATGAGGTCTATGACAGCTTCACAGAGCTGGGACGCACTGTTTGCAGCCCAAGATGGCTAGACCTTACGGCAAGATATATGGAGGCATTTTTAAATTATTCGGAATCCAAATATTCAGGCAGAATAAAGGCCTATGTACTGGCCTGCGGAATGACATGCGAATGGATGGATTTCTCAAAAGGAACCGAAAGCCTCGAAAAAACAACGTCGTTTCAGTCGTGGTGCCGTGAAAAGGGACTGCCGGAGCCGACGGACATTCCACCGCCTTCAGTCCGCAATCATGTGGAGCATGATGACCTGCTTCGGGATCCAGAGAAAAACCGACTGGCTCTGGAATATTGGAGGTTCAGCAGCGAGTGCATAGTTAACGCCATTCAGTATTTTATCAGAAAAATCAAAACAATAATTCCGCCCAGGACAGAAATTGGAGTTTTCTACGGGTATAATCTCGAACTTGACGCTAGACGCCTTATTTCATTCGGGCACCTTGATTATGAGAGGCTTTTAGACATGCCTGAGCTGGACTTTCTCATCAGCCCCGGAACATATCTTGACAGGGCGATGGGCGGTGGCAGCGGCTTTATGGTACCGAACGGTACCATGAGACTGAAAGGCAAATGTTTTATGCACGAGTGCGATCAGAGAACACACACATACAATCCAAATCTCACTCCGTTTGTCAGTTTGAAAACAGAGCAGTGGCCAGACGAAACTGCAACGATTGCAGGAATGAGACGTGAAATGGCCTTGGCTCTGATAAATCAGACATCCTTATGGTGGTTCGACATGTGGGGCGGCTACTATCAGGGCGAGGCCGTGTATGACAATATTCGTAAGATGAAAGAAATATGGAATCGCTATGCCGGCCTAGCGCTCAGCCCTGTCGCCGAAACAGCATTAATCGTTGATCCTGAAAGCTCATACTATTTCAACCAAAGCAATCCGCTGACATCAGAATTTATTCCACGACTGCGGAACACGCTCAATCGGCTGGGAACGCCTTTTGACGTGTATTCATTCAATGACATACCGTCAATTGCAGATTTCAACCGCTATAAATGTGTAATCTTCAACACCCCATTTGAAATCACTGATGAAAAAGAAAAAATACTGAGGGATTTCGTCCTAAAAAACAATCGTACCGTAGTCTGGCTTTATGCACCGGGAATTAGCGATGGTAAACGCTGGATGCCGGAACGAGTCAAGGAGCTTTGCGGTACCGCGTTTGGAACGCCGGGTATTTCCAGCGTTTCCATGGACGGATGGAAGTCGGTCTACGTACTCAATCCCGCCGAACTCACGCCTGCTGCCCTGAAACAATTGGCTGAAAAAGCAGGAGTTAATATTTATTGTGAACAGGAAATTCCGGTTTATGCCAATAATCATCTTTTAGCAATTCATACCGCTACTGGCGGTGACATAAAAGTAACCCTGCCTAGTAAATATGCGCAGGTAAAGGAGCTTTATTCCGGGAAAATAGTGGCTGAGAATAGTGATAATTTTATTTTTCACTTTGAAACGCCGGATACTTCGCTGTTCGAACTGACAAAATAATAAAAAGTTAAAGGGAATTGAAAGGCGTTTTCATGAAAGATATTTCCAGAAAATGTTGGAGGAAATAGATAAAAAGACGCTTTATAAAAACATCGAAAGCCTGTGGAAACTCGAACTTCCACAAACGTTCAAGGCTTATGCCGCCTCAGCTGCACAAGCATTTGAACTATTGCTGCAAGCAGGAATCGAGAATGCGGAAATAATCAACTTCCCGGCAGATGGCAAAACCGTTTATCAGGATAAAAGGGTCGGTCAGTACCCCGGAAGGCGGACAGCTTGTTAGACTTATCACCGAAGCGCAGTTATTCGCAGGCAAAGATGCTAAAGGCACACTGGTCATATGTGAACCGACAACCATCCCCGGAGCGGATATTCTTAACGCCTCCCTTGATATGGGCGCGCTTGGCTTAATCACAGATTACTATCCCAAGCAACGCAGGGATGAAACGTCAAGCACGATTCCATGGGCCAATGCCTGCATGGAAGGAATGCACTGGCATGTCCAATGTGAAGACCGTCCTTTTATATGTTTCAGCGTTACGCCTCGTATGGGCGATTAGTTAAGGCATGCGGCTAATGCCGGTGAATTGAACGCATTAGTGGAATCCGATGGAAAACGTTATGAAGGAATTTTGCCAGGCGTGACGGCAGTGGTCCCAGGCAGGCAAAAAAAAGAGTTCTGGCTCATGGCGCACCTTTACGAACCGTTGAGCGATGACAATTCGACTGGCGTTGCAGGGGCCATTGAAATAGTTCGTATAATCAAGAAAATGATTGCTCAAAAAGAATTGCCAGAATTAGAATTTTCTATCCGCGTGGTATGCGCCTGGCTCCGAGAGTTGGAGAGATTGAATAAGTGTAAAAGACTCCTAAACTAAAACAAGAAAAAAGGAGTCAGGAAAAGTGAAAAAGAAGTATGACAGCAAGTTCAAGAGCCGTGTGGCGTTGGAGGCATTGAGTGGAAAATGATTTTTTAAGGGGTGCGTCCTTTGTGCAATGAAATAGCAGTGTCGGCGCAGTTTTAGGAGAATCTGTTCGGACATGCGTCCAAAGTTCAAGACTTCGGCTCCGCACGAGGAATATAAAAAATATCCATATCTGTTAAAGAACTTTCCGATTACGCGTCAGATTCAACTCGGATCAGGGCAGCCAGTTTACGTCGAGCGACTTTACCGAGATCCTGAAAAAAGACGGAATATCGATCACCCTGAAGCAACCGCTTTGGAGGCATTGAGGGGACGTCACCCCGGACGAAACCTATTCGGCGCTTGTAATCCGTGCTCTAATGCTATATGATTATTCGGAGCTTTTACACCAAGCTTTGATTCAAAAGTACTCCTGCTTAGGGGCTGAGCGTACTTGTTATATGTCTTCTTTAATCATAACAATCCACTTTCTGAAACGTGTTTTTCAAAATTCGCCAAATATTCGTCATTTTTCACATCGTATTTCACTGTTTCTCCATTTCAATATACCACGGGATGCCAGTGACTTTTTGGGCTGTTTTTTACGTTTGACACTTGACTTTATTAGACCAGCGGTCTATGTTATATATATAAACAAAGCGCAGGGTAGATATGGGACGTTCACTTGAGACACGTAATGATATTATAAATAGGCTTGAGAATTTTATATTCAAACTTCAAGTTGAAGGAGAAAAGTTTCTTCCGTCTGAAAGGAAATTATGTACCGAGTTTGGAAATAGCCGTGAGACAATTCGCCGCGCCTTGGAAACACTTGAAGATAAGAAGATGTTGATAAAAGAAGCCTCCAAAAGATTTATAGTGCGACCGAAAAAAACGCGAGGCTCTGTGGCTTTTGTCACATCAGGTTGGGGGGCGATATGCAGTTCTGCATGGTCTAGGTTGTGGTCTGCGTTTGAACCGCTGGCGAAGGTAAACGGCATAGAGGTTTCGTTAGCTCTGTACAATTGGAGCAAGACTGACAAAATATGGCCAGGCAAACTGGAAAAACTGCCAGACGTAATAGTTTACGCAGGAGCTCCGAATCAAATAATAGAGGACAAAGTGCTTGAATTAAAAAATGCTTGTCCAATAATCGCTGTAGATGAGAGATATATTGGCGTTATGCATTATGTGGTGACTCTCGACAATTATGAGGCCGGCAGACTGGCTGCTAAATTATTTGTGGAAAACGGACGGACAAAGCCTGCCTTTATCGGCATGGGGGGAACAGCATATCTGCCTTTTCTGGAAAGAGAACGTGGTTTTAGCAACACATTGATGGAAGCCGGAATTGAATTAGGTCTTAAATCGCGCAAAATGCTTTCAGTATCCTCCAGCAATCCAGACTATACCATACAATTGGCAAAATATTGTGAAGATATTGCAAAGCAGGGCAATGATTCACTTTTTGTTTATTCAGATGAAGGGATAAGCACAGTTTATAGCGCCATAAATAAAAAAATTCCATTGCCGACAAAATTTAGCCTGGTCACTCTTAACGGCACGACACAATGTCTCAGCCATAGCCCTGCTATCTCGGCAATAAGCCATGCGTCAAACAAGGTAGCGGCCGGACTAGTCAAATTAATCATAAGAATACTGGAAAACGGAAATAATGTCCCTGAAACAATTATAAAAATGACACCAGAGGTTTATCATGGCGCAACGTTGTAAAAAAACAGGGTTGAATTTTCGATTTACCCTTATCGAATTGCTCGTTGTAATTTCGATAATCGCGATTCTGGCGAGCATGCTTTTGCCTGCTCTGAGGAGAGCGAGGGAAACGGCTAAGGCTATTTCGTGCACCAGCAATATGAAACAGCTTGGGCTGGGGTTTGCTGCATACATCAACGATTTCAATGGATATATTGCCCCGCCAAGCACAGCTACGGGTCATGAGCAATTTGTGATTCCGCGCTACACTCATCATTACCACTGGGATTATTATATTGGCGAAACATATATTAAATATCCTGTCACTGCATCAGGCTGGTGTCCAACTCCTTCTGATTGGGAGCTCTTTCGTTGTCCAACAGACAGCACCCCTCGGCACACGGCCTGGGCTAACCGTTCGTATGGAGTTCCTCAATATCTTATTCACAGCAATGTGGGCGTGCCGGCAGACAGGAAACTTAGCATGATCAGTAAGCCGTCTCAAACCTATTTACTTGGCGAAGTTGACCGAAATAATATATTATATTCGCTTAATCTGGTCGTGTATTCTGCAACAAAATCAGAAGTGATTATAGGGAATGGCAACAATGTGGGAAGATATCATTCTGGATCCTCCAACTTCCTTTTTATTGACGGACATACTGCTCCCAGAAGAGATTGGAATCTTGGAGGATACGAGTACTCTCTCATAAATTTTACCGAAGATTAAAGAAAGGGAGATTCTGATATTGGCCGGATTTTTGCAAAGCCTGATTTTTATGAAGGATAAATGTTATAGTGGATTAATAGCTCTTCCACCATCATGGGGCGGTATTCCTTTTCCGCTGCATACCCATAAGTATTATTGGGATTACGTTGTTGGTGCAATTTTTTTTGGAACAATAATATAAAATAAGAAATCAACGCTATGAAATTGAAATTACTAATTGTCGTGGGGCTTCTGTCCTCAAGTTTGTTTGCAGACGTAAAATTGCAGTCTGTATTTGGAGATAACATGGTTTTACAGCAGAACACATCTGCTAATTTCTGGGGAACTGCGAGTCCTGGAGAAAAAGTCACTGTAAGTGGTTCCTGGGGTAAATCAGCGGAAACAACCGCGGGCAAGAATGGGAAATGGAAACTGGAACTTAAAACACCCGACGCTGGTGGACCATTTACGGTAACGGTCCAAGGTAAAAACAAACTTGCATTCAAGAATGTTATGTCCGGTGAAGTCTGGCTCTGTACCGGTCAGTCTAATATGGACCGTGCTATGTCCGCCTTCAAAGATACCCAAGGAGCTATTGCGGACGCTGATTATCCGAAAATACGTTTTTTTGTGGTAGGGAAAAAGGCTTCCAACGCCCCCTTGGAGACGTTAAGCGGCCATTGGGCATTATGTACTCCAAAAACAACGGCAGAATTTTCAGCAACAGGTTATTTTTTTGGCTTGAAGCTCTACAAAGAATTAAACATTCCAATTGGCCTTGTTGAATGTGCCTGGGGTGGAACAAGAGTTGAAACCTGGACTCCCTGGGAAAAGCAGGAAGACAATCCCCGCCTGGTCAAAGAAAGAGAAAATGCGGCTAAGCGGGCACAGACTTATGATGAAGCCGAAGAAAGGAAAATATACAATAATGCTAAAGAAAAATATGAAGCTGATCTCAAAGCATGGGATGAAAGTGATAAAAAAGAATGTCGCCCTCGGAATCCCAGTTTTAAACAGCATCCGTTTCAGGAACAAAATTATTCTTCAAATCTTTATAATGGGATGACTAATCCACTGGCGCCGTATACAGTAAAGGGAGCTATCTGGTATCAGGGCGAAGCAAATGCCGGAAACGCTGCTGAATATGCCAAGCAATTAGGACTTATGATAACGGGCTGGCGTGAAAAATGGGGACAGGGAGATTTCCCTTTTTACTTTGTGCAATTACCCGGATTCCAGACAGCCTGGTCAAATCCCGTTGAAGAAAATGCTTCATGGGCCTTACTGCGGGAAGCATTTGCCGATGTTGCAAAAAACGTTCCAAATACCGGTATGGCTATTACTATTGACATCGGTGAAGCCAATGACATTCATCCCCAACAAAAATCAAAAGTTGGAGAACGTTTAGCTCGACTTGCGCTGAATAAAGATTATGACAAAAAGGATGTTGCCTGGACCGGGCCGATCATAAAGTCATGTGAGTTCAAAGAAGGTAAAGCTGTTATTAAATTTGAAACAGGCGGCTCTCCCCTTGCTGTTAGAAATGGAGGAAAAATCAAAGGATTTGCCCTTTTAGGCAATAACAGTGAATTTGTTGAAGCCAATGCTGAAATTGTCCGTGACGACACAGTTGAAGTGACATCTGATAAAGTTAAAATCCCCACAATTGTTTATTATGCCTGGGCTCAAAATCCTGAGGGTGTCAATCTGATGAATAAAGAAGGCTTACCGGCTTCACCGTTCCGTTACGGAAAAAAGCCGGAGTTTAATCTGCTGAAACAGCTCATGCCGGAAGTTGAGGAAGAATATGAATTAGTTTATGAAATCAACCCTAAAAGCGCCCTTTGCAAAGACGGAACTAAATTCATCTATAAAAAAGATAATTCCGACAAGGTAAAAAGCCCTTTTAAAAAAGTCGCCTACTTCCTGGCTTTACTTGATAAAGCTGGGAATACGAAATATGTATTTGTTGAAATGGATCCATTTACTGATGATGTGAAAAAGATTGGTGTTCCTGACAAAGCCAGTGGTGCGCGCTTCCAATGTCCGGTAAAGAATGTAAAAGTAAAAAGTAATGTTCCTGAAATTAAAACCGGTGATTTCCCGGATGGCTGCAATATCGAATTCTGGGATTGCAATTATGACGGTAGAAATGCTAAAGAGATTCCAGGTGCATCTGATAAATATGATTTCGGGGATCTCATGTCAAATCAAGAATCCGCGGGTTACGGTTCGATGCAGATTCACAATAACAAGGAAAAGCAGTCTATTATTTGTTTTAATAACTTCAGGGCTGGTGAAAATGCCGATCTCGGTATTGGCAACTCGGGAACCCCAAACGCTGATGACTGGACGTTTACGAAAAATGCAAACAAATACCCAGTAGCAGAATTAAAAGTACTAATAAAAAAATAATGATTTCATAAGCAGGAGAAAATGGTGAGACTAAACAAGGTTGTTATTTCGGTATTCGGAATTGCTTTGACATTCGGAAGCGTAATTGATGCATTTGAACTTGTCAATGAAAACAAAGATCCGTCAAAAGTCGTAAATACTCTTTCATTGTCTGACAGTCCGTGGCGCAGCAAAACAATGCTTCATCCGGAAAAGTTTTTGCCTGAACGCGACAGGGAATGGTCAGGGAAAGATTTTTTTCTTGATGAATTCGGAGTTCCCTGCGATTTCTCAAATCCCTCGGTTGGAAAAATAACAAAGTTCATGCGCTTTGATTCAAAAGGCAAACACGAATTTAAAAATGGAGCGCTTGAATTTACCGGAGACGAAAAAGGTTTTTGGTGCGCTTTCGGTCCTGAGCCCGGAACGTACGGAATTCCATCGCTACGTTTCGGCACCAAATGGGGCAAACACACAAAAGATCGTTACCGAATAAAAATGACGATTACCCAGAATGTGCCTGAAACAGAATGGGAAGTTTCCACTTTCGGTTTTCAGCGGCGCTACAAGGATATTACGAAATTTAAAGTCACAGGCGAAAAGGAGCAGATTCTTGAAGCCGACGCCGGAATTGTAAGAACTCTGGATAATCCCCAGGGGATATGCGGTTTCCGTCTTGAGTGTATAACTCCGAAGGCAACGGTCAAAATTAAAGATATTACAATAGCTCCATATACAGGGAATGTTTATTTTCGGAAAACTTTCACGCTTGACGAAAAGCCGGTAATGGCGCATGCCACCTACGATGCCCCGGAAACTTATGAGATTTTCATTAACGGGAAAAAAGTTGATCAGGGAAGAGACATTTATCCCAGGGGCTCAGTTAAAACAATGAACCTGAAGCCATATCTGAAAGAAGGAGAAAATACAATAGCCGTCCGTAAGGAATTTTTCAACTGGCAAGGTGGCAATCCTGAATATATTTTTGAGGGGATTTCCGTAGGTGAAAATGGGGGAATTACGAGAATTCTCTGTCCGCAGGACTGGAAGAGCTCTCTCAAATATCAAAAAGACTGGATGGAGCCTGGATTCGATGACTCCAAATGGCAAACCCCGAAACCCTATGAACGGGGACTGCATCAGGTGATAACATCCAGGGGGTCAGATAACAATAATTACTGGACCGGCGTTGAGCCGCGTCACATGGGAATGCTTCAGGCAGAGCCGGTTGGACAAAAATATCCGGTCTGGAACTACAACGAAGAAGCAAAGTTCCTGGTAACTCTTCCGTCGGGAGTTAAAGACACGCTGGCTCCGAGGGGTAAGATTTACAGGGCAGAGACCAAAGATCTGGTACAAACAGTCCAGTTACCCATATCAGAACCGGAGACCAAAGACGGATTGAACTCATATCTTTTCAGAATAAAAGGAATTGAAACCGGAGCTTACCGTCTGGAATGGGAACTTGTGGACAAAGCCGGCAATGTGCAGGAGATGAATCGTCAGGAACTGATTATGGCAGGACCAATCAGGCAGGATGAATTCGGACTGGCAGAATTTGAAGAAAAATTTGACCAACGCCTGGAGCTGGTAAGAAAAATAGATTGTGCCGAACCAGTTGAACTGGGGGAGGAGTTTTGCAATCATACCGGAAATATCAGTTCCCCTAAAGTCATAAAGGGCGGAGTTATTGCCGCTGACGGGATGAAGTACCGCGAAACAGGAAAAAGCCCCAGAGACTGGTATGCATATCGATTGCATGACCTTGAACTGGGAAAACCTTATCTCGCCGAGGTTATTGTACCGGACAATCGCGACCGCTATATATATTCCGGAATCATTGAACAGTGGCCGTTGGGCTTTGAGTGTAATTTCCCTTCCGGAGACTGGCCGAATCATACATCAACCGGTTCATGCATTACAGGCGTTGATCAGCCGCTTAGCATGAAAACGAGGAAAATACGTTTTGTCTTCTGGCCCGCCAGCAAATGCTCCGCAATATTTGTCATGAGTGGTTTCAGAGCATTCCCTGCCGCTGCCTGCGAAATAAACATATACAGTATTAAAGGTGATCTGCCTGCACTGAAAGTCCCTGAAAGTTCACGTATGTTCGGCTCTCATAATGAACGTATATCTGTCATGACACTGACTACCGGTATATCGGAAAATCCTCTTATGGGAGCTGAGAACCGTAGGAGAAATGGTTTGCGTAATGGCTGGTTGAACTGGTATAGGGCTATTGAGCGCAAAATCAAATGGCTGCGCTTTCAGGGTAGAAACATGACAGTTGAAGGCGTGTATATGTACTGGCATGGCGATTATCCATCGCTTAAGCACAATACTTCCATTTCGAACCAGGAACTTGATCCGGTTATGCTGGCTATCAAGATGTATAATCAGAATAGTATCAACTGTATGCTCGGGGTTGAATATCAAGGTTCACCGCAAGTGTGGGCAACTGAAGCCAATCACACCAGTGACAGAAAAATGTGGGAAACAGGCGAAGGAATCCATCAGGTGGATAAATACGGTCGCCAGGTTGCCGGCAGTAATGGATCAGGGGTTGACTTTCTGGATCCTAAAGGGAGCATATATATTCTTGACTGCATTGGAGAAATCTATGATTTCTACAAGGACACGGGAACAGTCGCAGGGCTTTTTATGGTTGCCGGTGGTTGGTGGCAGCCTGCTTTTACCACTGCTTCCCTTACCGATATCGCCAGCACTGACGTTGGTTATGGCGACTACGCTGTAGGGCTTTTCAAAAAGGAAACAGGAATAAAACTTGACATTGATCCGAAAGATCCCAATCGCTTCATGAAGCGCTATAATGAATTAATGGGCAAACATAAGGACTTGTGGCTTTACTGGCGCGCCCATAAAACACGCGAGTTCTTCGGGCAAATCGGAAAACTCGTCAGTTCAGGAAAAAGCAAGTGGCCTCTTTATATCAAACCGTCTCTCCGCATCCAGGAGAATCCATTTCTGGAAGTGAGTTCCACTCGTGCGGAGAGGGACAAATATCTCGACAAATGCTATACCGAAAGCGGCCTTCCGCTGGAGCTGTTCAAGGACGATCCGAACATTCATCTTGCCGGACTTGCCACGGTATGGGCAAAGTTTTTAAGCCCCTATGAAAACTGGATGTACTGCAAGGGAATGAGCAATAATCGCGGTTCAAGAGAAATTATAAAGAATCTTGACGCTATTTACTTTCATTTGCACAAAGGACTTGACGAAGTTGACCAGCCGGCCTCCGCCGCTGACAAGTGGATATGGAGCAAAACCGGGCGCGGAGTCTTCCTCCCTCGCTGGGCGGGTGAGAATGCGATGGCGGAATATGTCAATGTTCTTTCATGGACCATTCCCAAAATACTTTTCTATGGTTGGCTCGACTGCAATATGGACACGGGAACAGGAAAAGAAGTCCGCCGTTTTGCGAAGAGTTTTCTGATTACGCCGGAGGCTGAATTCAGGACGATTACAGGCAAAAATGTCAAAGGGGTTATCGCCGAATCTGCGAACAAGAATGGCAAAACTTATCTGCGCCTTGTAAACAATTGCCCGTGGGAATCAAAGGGCTTCTTTAAAGTCGATGCATCAAAGGTTATTGATCTTGTCTATGACCGGAACATCTCAAGCGAATCTACGAATGGTGGCAAATATTCCATTGAAATGAAGCCTTATGATATTCGCATATTCGAGATGGACAATGCCAATGGCGAAATATATTGCAACTTCAACCTGCAGGAAAAGGTTGAAAAGGAAATCTTTGCAAAAACGGAATATCTTCTGAACGATTCGGCCTCTCTTGAACGCATTCCCGGCGACTTGATTGCGCTGATGTTCAAAGCCTTGCTGGAAAAAGACGCTTTTGCGTTGCGCTGTCTTATGGACGATTTTGAAGCCAAAGCCGCCATTGCCCGCGCCGAAAGCAATAGAGTGGCCCTTGAGAATCAGAAAAAGCTGATTGCCGACCTGAAAAACGGACGCGCCAGGATTATTTGCGCAACAGAAAACGAATACATGGCGCCTGACGGTTCACGTTGGTTACCTGATCAGGAATTTGCCAATTGCGGGGCATATGGAAATGAAGGTGCTACATATGCAGATCGCGGAGACTTGGAAATAGAAGGTACAAATATTGACAGGGTTTACCAGACAGAAGCGTACGGCGCGCGCGTCTTCTACAAAATCCCGGTTCCAAAAGGCAAATATAACGTATATATCCATTTTGCTGAAACTTATGTTGACGTTAAAATGCCGAACATGCGTCTGATAGGAGTCAAAGTTGAAAACATTGTTTATCCTAAAAGGATTGATCCATTCTCCCTTGTAGGCTGGGGCAAGCCTTATGTGCTGGAAATGAAAAATATCCCGGCTTACGATGGACAGATCGACATTGAATTTTCAGGCTGTGGTGTCGGCGTGAATGGCATTGAAATAGAGGAAGTTAAATGAATCTCCCTAAGTTTATTTTAGCCGTGATGCTTCTGTGTGTGTATCCAGGCGGTATGGCTTCTGAAATAATCCGCTTTTCAGAAAACGGAGATTGGGGATTGATTGAAGCCCAAGCATACAGTGTAAGTATAAGAAAAGCCGGAAGTCTGCTTATTAACATCAATAACACAATGGAACTTGAAGCGTCTTTCATACAACGTTGTGAACATTATCAATTTTTTCACGATGTAAAATATGTGAGAGCAAACCTTAAAGAAGATAAAAATGATAACTCTATTATTCTTGAATTCAATTATTTCTGGAATGACGGTAAAGTCTATGAAACACTGACGTTTACATCCCGTTCAATTGCAGCCTCATACGTTTACACACCGTTTATTGACAAAGATACGCGTGCTTTTAGCTGCGGCATCGACTTGAAAAAACCCAAAAAACAGCCCGACAAACTCGAGTTAATCGGATTGGACAGAAGTATTGACGCAAACGGAGCTTTGATTAAAATAGGCAAATGGAGGGCGATGCAAAAACCTAACTTGAGAATGCTTTCAGTCAGAAACTCAGGCAAATATGTCGTTGATTTTCTTGCAGAAGGGAATGCATGGATGTCGATTTTGAAATGGCCGCATTTGATAATTTACGATAATGGTGAATATCCTAACTGGAGTAAATCCTTTTATAAAGCCGGCGAGCCGAAAACATTAAAATACATGATTGAAATAAGTGCTGAAAATGGAAAGAGTTTGAAAGATGCAAAAGTTTCATTCAAATCTCTCCTGCCCCCCAATATTTAAAATGCCGAAAACAATTATAAAAGTACAACCTTAGGTTAATCATGGCAAATCAGCAGGTTGCAGGAAAATGAACGACTGAAGACATCGTAAAAGTGACTCGTCTGGAATTACTATCAGAAGCGGGATTGGCCGAAATCGAGTGCGCGTTCGATGCTCGAAGACCATTGTCCGCAGGGAAGAAAATTGGATGGCACTTGTGGAAGCCCCGGTGTAAAAGGCGGCGACATGTCGAAAACGGATATTGATGCAATTGGAGAGAAGGATGAATATCACTAAAGTTAGAAAACCAAATCTGCTTTTTGTCTTTTCAGATCAGCACCGTTTTTATGACATCGGGTACAGCGGGAACCGTGAGGTATCCACGCCTAACTTAGACAATCTTGCTTCAAACGGCGTAACTTTCAGCAACTGCATTTCCAATTCGCCTCTCTGTGTTCCCGCAAGAGGTTCCCTGCTTACGGGACTGCTTCCACTCAATCACAAGGCGATAACTAACGATCTTCCGATAGTGCCCGAAACAGAGTCAATTGCCAATGTACTCAATGAACACGGGTATAAATCCGGCTATATCGGCAAATGGCATCTGGACGGCGTGCCGCGCGATAAAGCGATTCCGCCGGAAAGACGGCTCGGTTTCAATCAATGGAAAGCTTACAACTGCAACCATAATTACATGAACAATTTTTATTACGACAAAGAGTCCATGCGCTTCGATTCCAAAATATATGAACCTGAGCTTCAAACCGATCTGGCCATGGACTTTATAGAAAAAGAACGCAATGACCCATGGTGTCTTTTTGTATCATGGGGGCCGCCGCACGATCCTTATATGCAGGTGCCTGAAAAGTACCTTGAGCAATATGAAAACAAGACAATAACCCTGCGCCCGAATGTGCCTGAAAAAATAATGGATAAAACCAATAAATATCTGGATTGCAATCAGATAGAAAAAAATATGCGCGGCTATTACGCACATATATCGGCTCTCGATGAACAGATGGGACGTCTCTCTAAAAAACTTTCGGACTTAAATCTTCTTGAGGATACGATTATCGTATATACCAGTGATCACGGAGATATGCTTGGGAGTCATGGATTTACAAATAAGCAGCTTCCTTATGACGAAGCCGTGAGAGTTCCGTTGATAGTTTCATGGAAAGGAAAAACGCCCAAGTCTTCAAGCAACGAAATGATCGGCCTGGTGGATTTGCCCGTTTCCCTTCTGGAGTTGACGGGATGCGGGTTCGGAAGCGCAAGAGACGGGATGGATCTGCATAATTTATTCCTGAAAAAAGGCGCGGAAGGACGAAAGGAATGTTTTATCATGGATATCGTACCGTGTCATCAGGCAGCCGACCGCGGAGGAGAGGAATGGCGGGGAATCCGCACAAAGAAATATACCTACGCCAGAGATGCGGCGTTTAAAAACGTTATGCTCTTTGACGATGAAAACGATCCTTATCAGCTCCGCAATCTTGCGTCCGACGGGAAATTCAAGAATCTGAGGGAAGAGCTTGAAACTTGTCTGCAAAAAGAACTTGCGTCTTCAAAAGATTCTTTTCTGCCGTGGCCGGAAATGATTATAAAAGGCGGATACTTGACTGACTGGAATAAAAGTCAGCGCTTTTTCAACAGACCAGTTCTTTCTCAAGAAAAATAACTCATGCAAAATAACGCGCCCTATAGACTCGCAAGATAATCAGCTTGCATTTTAACGTTGTGAGCCTATATTGTTTAATCATGAAAACAAAAGATGCAAGCTGATTATCCACCGAGTCTATAACCATGTCGCACTCACAGGCTTTTACACGTCGAAATGGCATCCTGAAAGTTTTCGTCTAGTGGAAGCCCTGGTCGAAGTCGACGGCAAACTTAAAAAGATGACTTTCATA
>Ga0154591_1052_pt1 | contig 28382 bp, 23 predicted proteins | sample RifGroF2_FD_116020 | JGI IMG/M metagenome (GOLD analysis project Ga0154591, IMG submission 116020) | Lentisphaerae bacterium GWF2_45_14
TTTTCAGATCGCAGCCGTTCTCCATTTCATTCTCAAGGAAATTCCGATTCGCCTTTTCCGCACGGGATATCATTGCCGTTCCTGACTCGATATCTTCATCCCTTGCCCGATATATTTTAAAATCATCGAGCCAATTTCAAAAGTATTGGCTCTCATGATTAAACAATATAGCATGCCCTCATCAAGATGCAAGCTGATTATCAACCTAGTCTATAGTCATACGAGTCCACAATCAAGCCGGAGCAGGAGGTATCTGGCTTCCCGTCTCTGGATGCACGGCACGCACTGAACCATTATTTCCATTGCCTCCTTGGGACAATCCCAAAAGCAAACAGCAGTAGCGCATTGCAGAGAGGGAGTGTATCAGTCACTCCCCTGCCGGCATGAGGAGGGTCAATCCGATTGGCTCGATTACCACTGGAGCCCACCCCCATTACAACCGACGAATAGACTCAGGGTTTGTCGCGGGGAATGCTCCCTTGACTATTTATTATGAAATTTCTCTGGAATTATGCCCTGTTCCGGCTGATATTAAGAGGTCCTTTACACACATAAGGAGGGCCGTTTTCATGGAGATCAACGCTCTGCTGGAGAAATGCGAGCTTTTTGAGGGACTCAAGGTAAATGAGGTGAAGATGTTCCTCAAAAAATGCGAGCAGCGTTTCCTTGGCGCAGGAGAAATCCTTTTTAAGGAAGGCGACAAGTCGGATGATGCCTACATCGTAGTTGACGGACGCCTCGGAATAAGGTGCCGAATATTGGCAAAGGATCAAAGCTCGGTACCGCTTACCCCTGTAATTAGCTATGTCGAACCGGGTTGTATAATCGGTGAGTTTGCTCTGATTGATTCAAAACCGCGTTCCGCCGAGGTTTTCGCACCTGTAGCAACTGAGATTCTGGTGATAAACCATGATGCCTTTCACAAGGCCATAAGCCTCAGACCTGAAACCGGTTACCGCCTAATGTTCAATGTCGCTAAAATACTTGCAGACAAGATGCGCGACACGAACGAAAAGCTTATGGAGATAATGAAATTCAGCTGGAAAGCCTATGGATTCAATAAGTTATAAAATAATGCCAACCAAGGGCAGACGTGGCGAAAAATATGGATTCAGCACGGAAAGTCAAAAAGACAAACTAATATAAAACTCAAAAAAAGGCATTTATAAATGAGGATATTTATCGGATTTCTTCTGACAGCACTTTCTTTCACTGTTTTTGCATCCGGCATTGATCCGGAAGCACTTGCACTCCTTGACAAGATGGAAAAAGTCTATGATCCGTCAGGAAAAGGCAAGGAGGTCAAAAGTAAAATAGTCGAGATGGAAATGATGATTCCCGGACAAAATATCAAAATGAATTTGACCCAGTATTACAAAGTCCCGTTCAATCTCAAAATCAAAACCCGCCTACCCGGAATCATGGAGATGGAAAACGGATTCGACGGCAAGACGGCATGGGAATACAACAAGGCCATGGGGGGGCGTGAACTCACAGGAAAAGAACTCGATTCGTTCAAATTCGGCGCGGTACTCGAAAATCCTTCCCTGAAACTTCAGGACATATGCTCGGACATCAAATTTGACAAAAACGGCGGAAAAGTCGACGGAGTCGAGTGCGTGAAGTTAATCTGCACCCCGAAGCCCGAGTATAATACAGCGGCATTCAGCGTATGGATAAGTCCCAACGACTCACTCATGCGTAAAATGGAAATGACTTCCGTGACCCAGATGGGCGAAGTTCCTTCAGTCACAATATACAGGGACATTAGAAAAAAGAACGATATCCTTGTTCCCTGCGAACAGGAAGTGACTATGATGAATGTCTCAATGAAGTCAATCATCACAAAAATTGAATTCAACAAGGAAATCAGCGATTCCGAATTCAAGATGCCCGAAGGTGCCCCCGTCACGCCGACGGTTCCTGCCCCAGACGCCGCAGGCAAAAATTCCGCCAAATAAGAACTTTCTTACTTAAGGAAAGCGGTTAGGCGTAGTTTTTCAGAGGAATCCCGTAACAGAAAGATATATAAAATGAAAAAAATGAGCTTCCTTGTTTCCTGTATCCTTTTGTTCACATGGCGACTGCCCGCCGCAACTCCTGAAAATTTCTGTAAAATAGCGCTAACGACATATAACGAGTCGTGGGATGTTATAAACAAATTCAATTTCGCGGCAGATGAGAAATCATGGAGCAAAATCAGAGCGGAGAACGAAAAGAAGGTTGCCTCATGCACCGGAGAGGAAGAATTCCTGAAGCTGATGAACGACATGTTTGACCAGCTTGGACAAAGCCACATGGTGTTTTTGCCGCCCGAAAGCGTACAGTATAAGTCGGCCATAAAAAAAATAGCCGCCGGAGATATCACGAAAGACGCTCTACCTGCAGATTCGGGAATACTTCCGCTGCTTGCCGGAGGAAAAATCTGTGTCGGAAAAGTTTTCAAAGGTTCGGCAGCGGAAGAAGCCGGTATAAAACAGGGCGATGAAATAACCAGGATAGACTCCTTTGATTTTGACGCATCGGCTTCTGCTGAGATTCCTTGGGAGCTCATTGCCCATAAAATGCTTTCAGGCAAGGCAGGTTCCGAAGTCACGCTGGGAATCAGAAATTCCTCAGGGTCCGAAAAGGAATGCCGTTTAAAACTCAAGCCCAGCGGTTCCAGATGGATAAAACTAGGGGCGATGCCGCAGTTCGCCGGAGTATTTTACTACGAAATACTGCCGGGAGGAATTGCTTATGTTTACTTTAACAGTTTCTTTCCCGATGAGATAGGCAAATTCAATTCTCTCCTTGACAATGAGTTCAAGGGCGCGACCGGCATGATTATAGATATAAGAAACAATCCCGGCGGAATGGGGATAATGGCCCCGGCCCTCGGCGGATGGATTTCGGATAAAAAACTTTCCTTCGGCGATATGAAAACGAAAGACGTCCCTCTTAAACTTCTTTCGACCCCCCAAAAAAGGGCCTTCAAAGGACCTGTAGCAGTGCTCATAAATAGCGGTTCTGCGAGTACCGCAGAGGTTTTCGCCGCCGGAGTGCAGGACAATAATATCGGGAAACTTTTTGGAGAAACAAGTTCAGGGCAATGCCTTATTTCGTTTTTTCACAAGCTCAGTACCGGCTACCGGCTGCAAACCGTTTTCGGCGACTTTGTGCGCGCGGACGGCTCAAGGATAGAAAAAAAGGGCGCCATTCCCGACTTTGAAGTAAAAAATACTCGCGAGTCGCTTTCGTCCGGGCACGATCTGGTTATTGATGCGGCTGTCAAATATCTACAGGAGCGTGCCAATCTTCTTTCATCTGAGAAAGCAAAGCAGAATCCATAAATTGTTTTTCTCCAAATTTGAAAAATAGCATTTCAGGGCTAATTGTATTAGTTCATTCAATAAGACTAAACAACGGAGAGTTCCAAATGATCAATTACAAAGACCTCGGCCTGGTAAACACCAGAGACATGTTCACAAAGGCAATGAAAGGCAAGTATGCCATCCCCGCCTATAACTTCAATAATATGGAACAGCTTCAGGCGATTATCATGGCCTGTGTGGAATCACAGTCTCCCGTAATCCTTCAGGTTTCATCGGGCGCGAGAAAATACGCGAACCAGACACTCCTTCGCTACATGGCGCAGGGCGCGGTCGAATATGCCAAGGAACTCGGCAAAGGCAAAGGCATCCCAATAGTGCTTCACCTCGACCACGGCGATACTTTCGAACTTTGCAAAAGCTGCATAGACTACGGTTTCTCATCCGTTATGATTGACGGTTCGCATCACTCCTATGAGCAGAATGTCGAACTCACTTGCCAGGTTGTCGAATACGCCCACAAGTACGATGTCACTGTAGAAGGCGAACTCGGCGTTCTCGCCGGCGTGGAAGATGACGTTAAAGCCGAGCACCACACATACACTCAGCCCGAAGAGGTTGAGGACTTCGTAAAGAAAACCGGAGTAGACAGCCTCGCAATCTCAATAGGAACCTCTCACGGCGCTTTCAAATTCAAGCCGGGCCAGGACCCGAAAATCAGGTTAGATATCCTGCGCGAAATCGAAACAAAAATTCCGGGCTTCCCAATCGTCCTGCACGGTTCGTCATCGGTCCCCCAGGATCTCGTCAAGATAATCAACCAGTTCGGCGGCAAGATGAAAGATGCTATCGGCATAGGCGAAGATCAGCTCCGCGAAGCCGCGAAGTCAGCCGTCTGCAAGATAAATATCGACTCCGACGGCCGTCTCGCAATGACTGCAGCAATCAGGAAGGCTTTTGCCGAAAATCCTGCTGAGTTCGATCCCAGGAAATATCTCGGCCCGGCCCGCGATGCCCTCAAGGCGCTTTACATTCACAAGAATGAAAAGGTTCTCGGTTCAGCCGGACACGCCTGCGACTAAGCAGATGAGGCCTAAACATATCTGTCTTTTTCGGCTCGCTATCGCCAGCCGAAAACAGGCAATGAGATAATGTAAAAATTGCCACTACTGTGCGGTAAAAATCAGAACATGAAAGATGGGAAAAGTTCTGGATGTTCCGGACAGTAGTGATTTAATGTCAATAATATAAATGACGAAGATAGTTATAATACTGCGCATGTTGCTGAATCAATTGCACAAAATGCTATTCCTGCTTCAACTACTCCGTCAACTGCCAGTCAAATCAGCCGGATGAATATTGGGATACGGCGGGATATCAGGTAATCGGATGGGCTTGATCAGTTCCGTATTCAATTTTGAGAAAGGAACGCTTTATCTCAAAAATGCGAATCCGGCCGGATAAAAAAGAGCTGGATACTTCATTTTAAATATATTTAAGCGGATGGCCTTAAATATGCTTTCTATTAATTTGACTGTTTGTAACTTTAAATTAAAGAGAGACTGCTGAAAATGAAGATACGAAAAAATTTCACGATGATAGACGTTCTTGCATCAATAGTAATCATGATGACGCTTCTTTCCATGCTTATGCCTATGCTCAGGGGCGCAAGGCAGAAGGCCAAATACGAACGGTGGTACGCGTATAACAAGCACTGGAGCCGCGATGCCGACTGCGTTATAAATTATGACTTTCAGGAACTTGTGAAAAGAGGAGACGGGGACTATCTCAGAAACAGCGCGGAGGGCTGCGACGGCAAGGACTACGTCGGCAGGGATTATGACGGTCACCTGATGAGCGATGTCACCGGAACAAACCATAAATTCACAAAAGGGCTTCAAAATGCGGGGCGCTGGGGGCGCTATAAAAAAGCCCTGGAATTCAACGGTTCGGACACCTATGTGGGGGTTGCAGGGCAACAGTCGGTGAATTTTTCTCCGAGGGATGACTTCACGATAATCGTTTCATGTAAATTCGACGAATTTAATCTCGGAGACGGGCTTTTTTCCAAATCGATGTGGGGAACTCCGAGCTATAACGCGACCCAGTATGACCTTTACTGCGACAATCCCGATGTGGGAGGCGCTTTTGAAATAGATGTGTTTACAAGCTGCGTGGGATGGGACACTTCGGATGTTGAATTCGACAAAGACGCGGGCTGGTTCACGGTCGCTATGCGTTACAAGGTCAAAAGTGTGAGCATCGCGGCGGATGGAACTGAAAATATAGAAAGCGAAAGCTCGGTTTTTGTCAACGGACAGGCTCTTGGAACACCGAGGGCTACGAACAATTCGGTAGCCGTCGGATGGGAGGAATGCTCGACTCAGAAGAAACCTCTTATATTCGGAGCTATCGGCTCTATGCCGTTCTGGGGCGGCGGTATTATTTACCATTTAACAGGGAAGATGGATGAGGCGCAAGTGTTCAAACGCGCATTTTCCGATCTTGAAATAAAAGGTCATGCTCAGATGGGGGCGGAATGAGTAAAAGCCTTGATTTTCCGGCGGATGGGATTAGATTCTACAAATTGAACATGTGGAGTCGCCCGTGCCGGATGTCATAGAGTTTTTAAAGGAAAGCCGTTATAATAGGAAAAAGCGCAAGACCGTGCTTCTTATTGGCGTTGCCGTGCTTCTTGTTCTTATTTTTCTTATCAGGCTCGTTTCCTGCGGAGAGAAGGAGCTTCCTGTTGAAGGTTCGGAACGCGTTCTCATGTGCTTCAGTTGCGACAATAGGGAAATCGTAAAAGTCAAGGACATGCATAAAGAGACCCACTTGTGCAGCAAATGTCATGCAAAACTTTCCAGATGCCTCAAATGCGGTGACTGCGAATTTGAATTCCCTTTTTCCGATACTGGGGTTACATTTTCTTCAGGAACGAACAAGACGCAGAAATTCAACAGGCTCAACGAGCTGAGAAAATGCCCGAAATGCGGTTCTGTAAACACCCACATGCTCTCGCCTGCGGTTATCGAACAGCGCAACGGAAAAAAGAAACAGCACCGCAATTAAATTTCGTGACAAGCGGACGGCATCATAATATTATTGAATTGATTATTGCCTTTGTCAATTTAACGCGCGTGACTTGCCTGGAAAGCGAAAAAAACGTTAAAAAGCAATGGCAATTTCATGAAAATAAACTAGGTCTGTACTATTTGCTTAAATTATTTACAGCTCAGACCAATAAACTCGGGAAAATATATGCCCCAAAGAGACCATACCCTTAAATTCATTTCCCGCTATTGAATTAACGCAGGAGCGTCATAAAATATATCAAGGCAGTTAAGAATTAAGGAAATATTAATATGCATTGTGAATTGTGCAAGAAAAATCAGGCTACAATCCATATTCAGGAAATTATTGAAGGCAAAAAGAAGGCACTGCACATCTGCACTGAATGCGCGGCAAAGAAATCGCACGATGATTCCATTCTGAAAGGGTTCAATCTTGCTGAAATGCTCTACAACCTCACAGGGCAGATGGAGTTCCCATTCGTCAACGATGAGGCCGCGCAGATTCCCGGGGATCCGCAGGTACTTCTGAGCTGTCATTCCTGCGGCTGGGACTCCGACAAGTTCCGAAAAACCGGCAGGCTCGGCTGTTCAAACTGCTATAGCGCCTTCAAGGAGCTCCTCGATCCGGCCCTGAAAAATATGCACAGAGGAACTTTACACGTAGGGAAAAAACCGGGCGGCGGCGCATCAAATGAGTCTGGCCGTCTGATGCTGGAACTGATGAACCTCCAAAAAGAACTTGAGGAACTCGTCCAACGCGAAGAATACGAAAAGGCGGCAGTTATCCGCGATAAGATAAACAAACTCAAAAAGCAGATGAAAGAGTAATAACGCTACTATACGTAGAGAGGTGTTTTCAAATATGAGAAACGATAAGTCAGGGATAGACAGACTTCTGAGCAACAGGGTGAGCTGGCTTGCGGACAGCGGTCCTGAAGACGATATAGCTATAAGCTCGCGCATCCGCCTGGCAAGGAATATAGAAAAGACCCCCTTCCCGATGGCGGCATCAGTGGAAATTCTTGAGAATACTCTCTCAATAATCATGCATGCCGTACGCAAATCGGCGTCATTCCCGGACGTAATAGAGTTCGAACTCGAAAAAGTGAGCGACCTGGAAAGAAGACTGCTTCTCGAACGCCGTCTAATCAGCAGGGAACTGCTGGCATGCAAAAAAGGCTCCGGGCTCTCCGTGAGCAAAGACGAGACCTTCGCGGTGATGATAAACGAGGAAGACCATTTGCGGATACAGGCAATGAAACCGGGCTTTCAGCTTCACGAAGTATGGAGCGATATAAACGGAATAGACGATGCGCTCAGCAGGGAAATCCCCTATGCGTTCGACAGCGAAATAGGATTTCTTACCTCCTGCCCGACAAATATCGGCACCGGAATGCGTGCCAGCGTAATGTTGCACCTCCCCGGCCTGGCACTGTCAGGGCAGATAAATGCGGTCGTCCATGGAGTCAGCAAGCTGGGCCTTGCGGTAAGAGGGATTTTCGGGGAAGGCTCAGACAATCTCGGGAACCTTTTCCAGGTCTCAAACCAAAGCACGCTCGGCGAGTCAGAGGAACAGATAATAGACAAGCTCATAAATGTCATCCGCCAGATAATCAACCATGAAAAAAACGCACGGCAGACACTGCTTGAGAAAAAACAGAACTTCCTCCTTAACCATGTGGGCCGCGCCTATGGGATACTCAAACACGCATATACCATCTCGAGCGAAGAAACGTTAAACTCGCTCTCGGCGCTCAGGCTCGGAGTCGATATGGGAATGTTCTCGTCCGTGGACATACACGTGGTCAACGAGCTTTTCCTGACAGTTCAGCCGGCGCATCTTCAGAAATATGCGATGCGCGAACTTGAGTCTGCGGACAGAGAAATTTACCGGGCCGCACTCGTCAGAGAGAAACTCCGGAATATAGACAGCAGGAACTGAACCAAAAACAGAGTGGGGTATTTTTTTGGAAATATTCGTAGCTTGCAGCCTGGCCCTTCTCGAGATGACATTCATCCTCGTGGCGCTTCTCATATTACACAGCCTCAGAAAGATAATAGGAAGCGCCGCCTTTTATATCGCTCTGGGGCTTCTGCTTGTCTTTAACGAAATAGTAAGTTCGACCGGAATAAAAGTTTCCCTCGACATTTATCCCGGAGCCGATTTTTATATCGCAAGCACCGTGATTTTCCTTCCATACCTTACCGCGCTCATGATTATTTACATAACCGAAGGCACACTCGCGACTCAGAGAATGATCATAGGGGCAATGGCGACACTGGGAATATTCATATACCTGAGCCATATTACGGAAACACAGTGTTCGTGGCCGGGTTTTTCAATATCACAGGGACCTTCCGCCGACTCAATGCAGTACCTTCTGCGTCAGAGCCAGAAAACAATGGCAGGCTCGATTCTCGCCCAGACCCTTGATCTCTTTATGATTCCCATTTTCTTTCAGCGGCTCCGAAATTTGAACTGCCGCCTCTTCATAAGCGTACTGGGGTCGCTCATGCTTACGCAGATAGTAGATTCCTTCGTCTACGTAACTGCCTGCTACTGGGGAAGTCCTGAATGGTGGATGTACATCAGCTCGTCCTATATAGCAAAGGCCATCGCTACAATATGGCTCTCCGCGATAGCAACCATATATCTGTCCAGGAATGAAAAGGAAATCCCCGGCGAGGGTAGAGGTACTCTCGACATCTTTTTTGCCTTTTTCGGAAGTTATGGAATAGCCCAGCAACTCAAGAAAAACCTTATAGAATGGGAAGGCCGCTACAAAATGGTCGTCGAGAATGCCAGCGAAATGATCCTCCTTCTCGATCGAAATGGGAAAATCCTCGATGCAAACCTTGCGGCCGCAAGGATATTAAGAACGAGATCAAGAAAAGAACTCATCGGGCGAAACGTCTCTGAAATGATTTATGACAGCTCAGGCGAGCGCATCAACTGGGAAAACTACAGGGACAGCTTCAAAATAGAAGATACCACGGACGGTCCCCATATCCAGAGGCTCAGCTGCCACATCGTGACCTCTTCTAAAGAAAAAGTTGAACTCGACATGGCGCTCTCGGGGATTGAAATGGGTGAAACCCCAGTCATGATGGTGCTGGGAAGGGATGTTACGGAGGAAAATCAGCTGGCGCGTGAAAAAGAGGAACTCTCACTCAGACTTACTCACGCCCAACGCATTGAGTCCATAGGACAGCTCGCGGGCGGCGTGGCCCACGACTTCAATAACTACCTGCACGCCATCCAGGGAAACGTGGACGTACTGACCCTCACTTATGATGTACAGGACGAAAACGTGCTCCGCCATCTCGAAAAAATAAGCGATATTACCGAAAAAGCAGCGGCGCTTACACAGCAGCTCCTTGGCTTTGCCCGCAAAGGGAAATATATCGTTAAAAGCCTAGACCTTAACGCTCTGGTACTCCAGAGCATTGACCTTTTTATGCCCAAGAGCCAGGAAGATATCGAACTGGATGTCAAACTCGCCCCCGGCAAAATGCTTATAAAAGGCGACAACGTCCAGCTCCAGCAAGTCATACTCAATCTACTGATAAACGCACGGGACGCTCTCGAAAACTCAAGTGCTCACGGAATTATAAAAGTTAGAACATCACTCGCTTCGAAACTAAAAATAAAAATGGCGCCACCGCCCGAACTGCCAGATATTAGAAACGAAGCAGGGAAATACTATGCCGTCACCATAAGCGATAACGGATGCGGTATCCTGCCGGAAGACCTTCTAAAAATATTCGAGCCTTTTTTCACAACGAAACCTTTTGGGAAGGGCACGGGAATGGGGCTGGCCATGGTTTACGGAACAATTACCGCACATAAAGGCTGGATACAGGTCGAAAGCAAAGAGAATAAAGGCTCTTCCTTCTACGTATTCCTGCCGGCTTGCGGAATCGAACCATAAAAAAAAAGGGAGGAAATCGACTTACGGGGAGTATTCAGACCCGCAGCTTCACACAGGATGAGCGGATTTTGAGTTCAGTGGGAATATGAAAAAGACCGTGCGGCATAGAGCCCTTGAGACTGAATTCATCAATGAGAAACATTATTTGAGAAGCAATCTTCTCGACCATCTGATCAATGGATGTCAGGCCGAGCGCCTCGCTTATATCAAAATTCCCATAGCCTGTCACTGAAAAATCCCGCCCCGGCACAAGATTCATTGTTCTCAGGACTTCCATTGCGCCGAGAGCGGCATGGTCGTTGGCACAGGCACAGGCTGTACAATCGGGATTAGCACGAAGAAGTTTTCTGAAGGCAAAAGCGCTTTGTTCAACAAGAAAGGAACCGTTTTCCATCAGTGACGACGAATCCTTCAAGCCCAGCTCGCGCACTGCCTTCCTGTAGCCCTTTATTCTGTTGAGTCCGGTTGTCTTACTTTCCGAGGAAATGTGACCTATCACATTGTGCCCCAGATCGGAGAGATACTTCACGACGTTGTACATTCCTGTTTCGTCATCCGATATTATCTGCGGGGCGTCAAGACTTTTTATATATTCATCAACGATGATTGTTCGATCCCGCGCATCGTGATTTCCAAGCCAGGAACATGCTGAATTAACAGGAAAAAGAAGGAGAAGTGAATCGTCATCTATCCGGCAGGCCCTCTCGAACTGCTTGCGCATCAGAGTTTCATCGCGAAAGTGGCTGTGAAATGTAACGACAATGTTCTGTTTCCGGCATTCCGACTCGACAACATTCAGTATTTTCGAAAAAAAATCGTTTGCCTCCTCTACAATAATGGACAGGAATTTAACTGTCCGGGGCAGACGGCCGCCTACAAGATGAAAATTACCGTTGAAGGTCACGATTGTGCCGGCCCCACTCTTCCTTTCGATAAGTCCGTCCTTCACTAGGTTGGCAAGCGACTTTCTCACGGTAAGATGGGAAACATTGAATTCATCTTTAAGTACCCTTTCGGAAGGGAACGCTTCTCCGTTCCCGTAAGAGCCGGAGATTATTTTTTTCTTCAGTTCAGAATAAATCCTCTGATAGAGCGGTTCTTTTTTTCGCATGATTCCATCCATAAAAAACGCAGTTAAGGTAAACCATAAATCTGACTATTTCAACAACGACGAATGAGTCGGTTTTTTATTCTCCTTCGTATAAGAAAGAATAAAGGACGTTATGCTCCGAGTTCTTTCCAGCACGGTTTCCGCATCCTGAACGGTAGGGGGATCGGAGCTGTATATTGCCTTGCTGTATATATAGTATATCACGAGTACATTATTGCAGAAAGCGTGATTGACTTTATTCAAGGTCGCCCCGTAGTCGAAAAGCTCCATATTTTTCAAACGAGGCCATCCCGCGGCGTCCAGCGCCTTTCTGGTTATATTATAACATAGTTTTACGTTTTCACAGGGAGAGGTCTTCTTAAGCTTTTCAAGATCGGCAAGTCTTTTCACGCATCTTCTTATCGTGAGTCTGTTTTTTATTTTTCTGTATATTCCCGGGGTTTTAATGGAGAAAAGAGCGGCTGTCATAATCATGATAAGAAAGATAGAGCCGCTCGTTGAAAAAAACCATTTCATGAAACTCTTCCAGCCACTCGCTATTTTCTGGGCTATTAACATGAGGTTTGATTTTACCGAGGTAAAGATATCCTTAAAACTAAAGGTATCCTTACCTTTGGGCTTGCCGCCTGAAAGGTCTTCCCTGGCTTTATCCAGTGCGCTACCAATTTTTTCGGGGGCCATCGCCATGCTCATGAATATTTTGGAAAGAAGAGAGGGAGCAGGATTGACTGCGGCCCTTTCTGGCGAGGAAAAGACATCATCGACATCATCGGACTTCAGCGAATTCAGGGTGCTTTCGGTAAGCTCAGGCGGAGTTACTTTCCACTCATCGCCGAAGGGATCGTGTAAGCTTCCGATGCCGATGGGAGTTGTTCTTGAAACTATCTCACCGGGCGGGGTCGGATCAATTGTAAGCCATCCTTTCTTATCGCAAAATACTTGTGTCCAGGCGTGAGCATGATACTCGTGGACTTCAAAAAGACCGTTAAGAGCATTGTAATTCCCCGGAGAAAAACCAGTTACTACTCTGGCTGGCAATCCGCTGAGTCGGGCAAGCACGCACATTGAAGACGCGAAATATTCGCAGTGGCCCATCTTCAGGTCGAAGATAAAATAATCCACGGATTCCCTGTCCTTCGGGGTCTTTGAGGAGAACTGCTTATATACGAAATTTGTCCGCAAGTAATCTCTGATTGCCAAAGCCCTCTCATAGTCGCCGGAAAGATGGGAACTCAGGCGTTTTGAAAGATTTTTCAATCTTTCGCTTATGCGTTTACCAGGGAGTTTAAGATAGTGAGTCCGCGAAAGCGTCTCGCCCCACAAGCTCACTGGCTTTTTCATTTTTCCCAGAGACTCAACATTCATGAGCTCCGAAGTCACGGTGTATGTAAAAGGAAGCTTGGGGTATGGCTGCTTTTCGGTCAAACGCTCATTATAAAAAGACCTGTTTGTGGCTGCGTACAATGGAAAGTTTATGCTATAGTAAGACGCTCTATATCCCGCAAAAAGCACAGGGGATATCCATTTTTCAATTACAATGTTCTGCTCGACCCGCTTGGTAAATCTCTGGACCGCCAAATCCCACTTCAGATGTTGCTTTTTGAAAGATGGCGACTGCTTCCACGCAACACCGTCATAGAAATCATATATATTGCCAACCCAATAGAACTTCACCGGCGATTTGGCACGAAATACCATCTCATCGCCGGGCGCCCCTGAACCGGAACCGGAAGAGTCCATAGAGGACGCCTTTTCTCCAGACGACGATACGGGCGGGCCCGACTTGCTTTGCCCTTCGGCACGCAAACCAGGGACAAAGCGGTTGCTGTCCCCAGGCTGCTCCCCCGAAAGCTTTATTTTTTCAGACGTCAGCCAATTCGCGAATTGCGGCGGGACATAGAGATCATTATCATTGGAAAATGAGACTACGAATATCCCCCGGCCCGTCTTCCTTTCCGTAGGCAAAATCGAATAAAAATATATCCACAAAGGCACGAGAATGCACATATGGATGAGTATGGGCAGCCAGTTTTTCCGTATTGATGAACGAAAAATCTGATTCGGCCCCTCTCCTGAAAGAGCGTTCAGCCGCGACTTGTACACGATTGCCATAAGAAGAAAAAAGGCGGGCAAAAGAATCATAAGATACATTGTCCTAGGAAGCAGCGCACCGTAAACAAGAAGCAGAACGCTTATAAGAAGCATATAGCCGTATTCGGCGGCCCGCATCGAAAAAGCAAGGCTCATCCCCAAAATACAAATCATCTCGATAAGCAGCTTATCGGTAGGAACTTTATGGAAAAGCCTTATAACTGCCCAGACAATCGCGACCGTAATCACCGCAATCTGCAAATATGTCCTGAACTCCCTAGGCAGTATTCGCAAAGGAATATATGAAATAAAGGCGGCTGGTATCAAAGAAAGCACCAGGACAATTGTAAGCCCCGGATGCGCATGCTGCCAGAGCGCCGAAAGCATTGAGGCGCCGAACAAAAGAAAATAAGCGTAGTGCAGAGGCATCCTTTCAGGGACGGAAAAAGCCGTCTTAGCTTGAGAGTTCAGGGGGGTATGTTGAAACATATCAGCCATAGGAAAGCATCCTTGATATGTTCAGGTCCTGACGGGCGATAAAGGGCACCAGCCCTTCGAGAAACATGCCGAGATCCGCAGGCTCATGGACGCTGGCGGGAGCCCCGGGGGATAAAAAGTATTTTGCCGGCGCATGTATCCAGCGAATATCCACGCCTCGCTCTGTCAGAATGTCGAAATATTTGGTTATCCCCGGGGTCTCGGACATTGTAAGGCAGTAGAGTATTGAATTCGGCCTCACATAGTCGGACTCCACCCGCAAAAGCTCATCAATCCGGCAATCTGTCGACATCAGTGTCGCAAGAGAGTTCATTATTCTGTCTTTGACGCCGAAAGCCTCGCCCGTCGACACCCATACCCTATCCTTCTCGGTAGACGTCACAAAAAGAATCTGACAGTACATCCCCGAAAGATAATTGACTATTGAGGCAGCGGTCTTTATGAGATACTCGAGATTGCTGTATGTTTCGTCCATTCCGGTGCTCTTTCTATGTGTCTCAAGAAATATGCTGACTTTAGTAGATGCATTCGCTTCAAAATCCCTAACCATCAATTTCTTATGACGCGCACTCGACTTCCAGTGTATAAACCTGACCCCGTCCGAATGACGGTATTCCCTCACCCCAAAAAATTCCTGCCCCATTCCCGAAATCCCTATCGGACGGCCCAGAACTGACGATGCAATCTGCCTTTTTATCCTTATCGGCATGTAGGAAAGCTTCACACTTTCCGGATATATCATCAGCTCACCGGGAAGATTGAATCTTCTGACGGTTCGAAATAATCCGGCCGGATCGCCGCTGACAAGCGAAATATATGTGAGCTTGTAAAAGCCCCTTTTCGCCGCGTAAACCTGACGGGTTATGACGATGTTCGCATTTCTTGCAAGCGGTTGAACAGGAACATTCAAAACCTTCTTATCCGCAAAAGGCACTGCCTCAGAAACGATTACAGACTGCCTGGTACCGCGACCGCTGTTTTTTATCATTACCGGTAGAGATATCTTCCCACCCGCGGTTCCGTCTTTCAATGGGCCTCTCTTCAGTTCCAGCCGATTCAGGGAAAAAAGGCTCATTACGAAACTTGAGACAAGCACTGATAATATCCCCGACGCCGTAAGGCATGTTGTTATATTCACGTTCACAAGAGCCACGCCAAGCGTCCCTGCCGCCGCCAGAATAAGTATCTTCCCGCGCCTTGTCGGGGATATCCTCATAAGCTTTTTTCCTCATTTGCGACGGGAATCTTCTCAAGAATTTCATCCAACACATCAGACGTACTTTTCCACTCACCCTCGGCCCTGAGCTTCAGAGTCATTCTGTGGGCAAGCACGGGTCCGGCCAATTCGCGGATATCCCTTGGAATAACGTATTTACGGCCGTAAAACGCCGCCAGGCTCTGGGAAGTCCTCATCAGGGCAAGAGATGCGCGCGGACTGCAGCCCGAGGAAAGCGCGGGATGCTTCCTTGTGGCGCTTACAATCTTAACAATATAATTTTTTATATCATCAGAGATATGAACCTGCCGTACAAGAGCTTGACACTGAACTATTTCCATGGCCTTAACAACGTAAGATATATTATTCAGAGGGTGAGCGTGCTGCTGTGAATCAAGGATTTCCTTCTCAGCTTCCTCACTCGGGTAACCAATGGAAATCCTCATAAGAAAACGGTCGAGCTGCGGTTCCGGCAGAGGATAAGTCCCGTGGTAATCCTGTGGATTCTGCGTGGCAACAACGAAAAATGGCTTTGAGAGGACATGCGGCACACCGTCAATAGTTATTACTGATTCCGACATACACTCAAGAAGGCTTGACTGCGTCCTGGGGGTCGTTCTGTTTATCTCGTCTGCCAATATTATATTCCCGAATATCGGGCCCGGAATGAATGAAAAATCTGTAGTCTGTTCATTGTATATACTTGTCCCGGTTATGTCCGAAGGCAGCATATCAGGGGTAAACTGTATCCTCTTGTAGGTTCCCTGTATCGACTTGGCGAGGGCCTGAGCGAGTATGCTTTTGCCGACACCTGGAACGTCCTCTATAAGTATGTGCCCGTCAGCAAGAAGGGCAAGAAGAAGATTCCTGACGGCATTGGGTTTCCCCTTGAATACTTTGCTTATATTCGTCTCCAGTTCCTTGATAATATGCTCCATAAATTCAAAAGAATAATAGTCTGTCGGCCTCTGAATTGTTTTAAAACTTATGGTATCAGTATCCGGCATCTGGTTGTCGGCATCATTAAAGACGAATACGTTCTTACCGACCTGAACAACGTCCATGTGCTTGAGCTCCAAGCGGCAGTTTATAGGAAGAGAATTTACAAACGTGCCGTTGGAGCTTCGCAGATCCTCCATAAAAACCTTGCCGTCAACCACTTCAACTTTTGCATGCCTTCTTGAAACATCCCCTTTATTGAGAACGATATCGCAAGTTCTGTCCCTTCCTATCAGCATCGTCCCTTGTGGCGGAATCTCTATCTCGGAACTCTTATCGTAACCCTTCTGTACAGTAAATGACGACATTTTTTTGCTCCATTCAAAAATTCATTTCAGGAAACTACCGCAGACCTACCCAAAAATCAATAATCCCTCCATAACTTAATCCATATTCTTAATATTCTTAATATTACTTGTAAATATAAGAAATAAAATTTTGACATATCTATTTCTTGTTTTATATTTCAACTTCATCATTGAATCGAAAAGAATAAAAATAACAGGAGGTTTAAATGCCCAATTTTGTAAAGCCGCTCCGAGACGAGATAGCAAGGCTCGCCAAGAAAGAAGTAGCCCAGTCTCTCGGACAGATAAAAAAGGCCCTATCCGCGCTGAAAGCCGAAAACAAGTTTTTGAAAAAAGAACTTGCCGCCATCAAAAAAACGGCTCAGGTACTCAAAAAAAATGTGCCACAGGGCAATGAACCAGAGAGCTGCTCAGCAGATGAACTGCGCTCCGCAAGATTCACTCCAGCAATCATAATCCGCCTCCGCAAAAAATTTGGCCTGAGCCGCCTGAAAATGGCACAGCTCCTTGGGATAAACAACAAGTCCATATCCCGCTGGGAAGAAGGCATAGGCGAACCAAAAACAAATTCCAGAACAAAGCTTATCTCGCTGAGAAAAATGACAAAACGCGATGTCAAAAAGCAACTTCAGGAACTGAAGGCCGCAAATAAAGTTAAAAAAACAGTAGTTAAGAAAGCAGTTAAAAAGGCTGTTAAGAAAACAGTAAAGCCGATTGCTAAAAAAACTGTCGTCAAGAAAGCAGTTAAAAAGCCAGCAGCTAAAAAAAGCGTAAAAAAAGCGGCAAAGAAAATACAGAAAAAAGTCGCATTTGCAACAGTAACTGCGATGCCCGCAGCAAACAACAGCGGAAACACAACTAACTAAAATAGTTGAATCAATAATAAAAAAGGCCGGCTTAAATGCCGGCCTTTTTTTAGGACAAGATCATGAGCAACTCTCCCAAAATCGAAGACATCGACAGTAATTTCCGCGCTCCTGAAATGAACGGAATGAAATACGACTTTATCGACATCACACAAAAGCCGTTACAAATCAACGGGTTCGCATGGTTTAAAAACGAAAGAAAGTTCTGCCGCCTTCCGCAAAGCGTTGTCGCCGAGGGATCCGAACTTAATGACGGCGCTAGAATACTTTCACATCATTCCAGCGGGGGGGCAATAAGATTTGCCACAAATTCATCATCCATCGCAGTAAGGGCGGAACTTATACACGGCGACATGATGCCGCACATGCCGCTTTCCGGAGAGGCCGGCTTCGATCTTTATATAAAGAAAAACGGGGAAATGTCGTTCCATCGAAACATCAAACCGCTGCCGACAAAAGCAAACTTCGCGGAAGGCATACTTGCCGAAAAATTATCAAGTGAAATGAAGGAATGCACCGTCTACCTGCCTCTCTATAACGGAATTAAGAAAATGACACTCGGCTTCGATCCGGGCTCCGAAATACAGGCTCCCGAACCTTTTGCGCTTCCGCATCCCGTTCTTTTTTACGGCTCGTCAATAACACAGGGCGGGTGCGCGTCAAGACCGGGCAACGCATACACACACTTCCTCACAAGATGGCTCAATGCCGACATGATAAACCTCGGGTTCAGCGGAAGCGGAAGAGGCGAGGAAATAGTCGCCCGCACAATAGCGTCATTAAAACTTTCGGCGTTCATCATGGACTACGACCACAATGCACCAACCATAGAACACCTCGAAAACACACACGAAAAGTTTTTCAAAATAATAAGAGAAAAACAGCCGGAACTTCCGATACTCATGATTTCAAAATGCGATTTTGATCCGGCTCCCGATGTCAACGCCGCCAGACGCGAAATCATTAGAAAAACTTACGATAACGCAGTCGCTTCCGGAGATAAAAACGTATACTTTGTCGATGGCGAAGCACTCTTCGGAAAAACAGACAGAACTGCCTGCACTGTCGATGGTTGCCACCCGAATGACATAGGTTTTCTGCGCATGGCCGAAACCATCCTCCCGACCCTGAAAAAAGCCCTCGGTAAATAATTATACGAGAAAAGCTGCGGCTCTGTAATTACTCGGAGTGCAGCCGCAATATTTCCTGAACGATTTCGAGAAGTGATATATATCGTTGAATCCAGTCCGGGCAGCGATTTCGCCGACGCTTAAATTTGTGGCGACAAGCATCGAACGAGCAGCCTTTATTCTCAATTCCATCTGATAAGCCATAGGCGTTACCATATATTTTCTGCCGAAACTCCTTATAATATATTCTCCCGAAAGTCCCGAGAGTTTCGCAAGATCACTTATCCTGAGTTTTTCCGAAAAGTTTTTCTCGATGAAGTTTTTGATTTTCAACAGCGAGCTTTCATCATCCCCGAATCTTTTCTTTTCCTGAAGGAAAAATGAAGTCGCCAAAAATCCCATAAAGTTAATTATTGAGGAGCATGCGGCTGTCTGGTCGTTATCAATCAGGCGCTCGGTTATTTCATCGATAAATCCGGCCGCTCTGCTGAAAAGTCTTTTATTGAGCATTACGGGAAAATCCTTCTTCACAAAAGAGTTACCGAAATAAAGCGAAAAAAGCTCATGTACGGGAACTTGCAGCGCATCGTCTTCCGTATCGCCTTCCAGAATAAAGCTGAAGCATTTGTAAATCAGTTTATCGCGCGCACACAAGCCCGCAGAAAAACAGTGCTTTTCGCCGGGGCCCGTCATCGCAAGCATACAGGGCGAGGCTTCAAAAATTTTATCATCAATAAGAAACTGCGTCTCTCCTTCGCAGTAGAGAACGATATGATAAACCCTGTGAGAATGCTGATACTTATCGTAAGGCCTGACGAGTTTTCGGGACGACCTTCCGATAAGTTCGGTTCCTGAATTAAGAACTGAAAAAGAATAACGCCTCCCCTCATATGAGATTTCCAGCATCTGAGGACTGTGCTCGAACTTCATGTGCCTGACATAGCTTTTCATAATGTCAATATTATACAAACAAATGTCAATTATTTCCATTTAAGAAGCATAAAAAAACATTATTATATAAATAAACCAAGAGGAGACATCATGAACGCACGCGAAAGAATCATAAAAACATTCAAGCACGAACGTCCGGACAGACCCCCAACCTACGGCTGGTTCCACCCGGAGGTGCAGAAACACCTACTGGAATACTACAAGACAGACAACTGGGAGGATGTGCTTCAGGAGCTCGGGATAGAAGGCTGGGCAGGGATTGGGCCTAGAATCAACTTTCCCGAATTCGAAAAGAAAGCGACGGAAAGACCCGGCGGACTTCCCGGCAGAAGGGCTATATGGCTCGATGAAAAAACTTATGAAAATGAATGGGGCGTACGGCATCGGCTCGGCGAAGGCGACTGGTACGAGGAATGGATATCGGGCCCTCTTCAGAATGCCGAAACCATAGAAGACGTAAAGAAATACAAATTCCCTACCATTGACGATATCGTCATGCCGGAAAACTGCGAGTCACAAGTAAAAGAACTGAAAGAAAAAGGTTTATTCGTACAAAGCGGCATAGAAAATCCTTACAAGACGGCGTGGCTCCTCAGGGGCATGGACAATGTACTGATGGATTATCTTATCAACCGCGAGATACTTGAATATATTTATGATAGAGCCTATGAGGTATTTACGGAAATGATGATGCGGATGGCGACTGCCGGCGTCGATATGATATGTGTCACAGGCGACATTGCCATGCAGGACAGGATAATCATGGGCCCCGAATCATGGCGGCAGATTGATAAGCCAAGACTCGCAAAACTTATCCAAAAATGCAGAAAAATAAAGCCCGATTTATTCTTCTTCATTCACAGTGATGGTAATGTATCAGACCTCATGGATGATCTTATCGAGATAGGGTTCGACGTGATAAATCCAATACAACCGGAGTGCATGGACCCGCGCGAAGTAAAAAAGAAATATGGAAACAAAATAACGATACACGGCGGGATAAGCCTTCAGAAGACCCTCCCGTTCGGCTCTCCGGATGATGTCAGACAAGAAGTCGAGGACCTCATAATAAGCTGTGGGTACAATGGAGGACTGGTTGTTTTCCCGTCAAACGTAATCCAGCCCGATACAAGTATTGAAAATATCATCACGTGTTTTCATACCGCACGTGATTTTAAATTCTGAATTCTATGAGTTAACTGCGTCCTATTTGCGGCCCTTGATTTCCTGAACGAAGAATCTGGGCCGCGCCCTTACATCGTTGTAAATCCTGCCTATATACTCTCCGAGAAGGCCCATAGCGACAAACTGAGCCCCTATAAAGATAAAGAGGATGGCGAATAAGGTAAATACGCCTTCCATACCCCATCTATTGCCGTAAATAATTCTCAGTACAAGCAGGAGGAGGCCAAATCCTACCCCCATAGCGGAAATCATCGACCCTACAACGCTCAGGAGCCTGAGCGGAAAAGTAGTCATGCTTGTAAGAAGGTTGAACTGAAGGTTTATCAGATTCCATAGGCTGTATTTTGACTCGCCTGCCGCCCTGGCGCTGTGCTCTACGTCAATCTCGCATGTATTGCGTGCGAAGCTGTTGCCCAGTACGGGAATAAAGGTGCTTCGTTCGTGACACATCATCATCGCCTTAACAACGTGCCTGCGGTAAGCCCTCAGCATGCAGCCGTAGTCATGCATATTCACGCCGGTGGCAATCCGCGCCGCACGGTTAACAATCCTCGAAGCTATTTTCCGAAAAAGAGTATCCTTTCGGTTTTTCCTGACGGTCCCCACGACATCGTAGCCTTCGAGCATTTTACTTATCAGTTTGGGAATTTCTTCCGGCGGGTTCTGCAGATCAGCGTCGATAGTAATGATTATCTCGCCGCGCGCCTCCGAAAAACCGGCCATTATAGCGGAATGCTGTCCGTAGTTCCTGTTAAGAACGCAGGTAACGATCTTGTCCGGATGTTTTTCAGAAGCTGCTGAAAGTATCTCGACAGAACGGTCTGAGCTGCCGTCATCCACGAATATTATTTCAAATGGACAGCCTGAGCTTTCGCATGCATTGAGACTGCGCTCGATAAGCTCATTCAATACGGGTTCCTCGTTAAACACGGGAATCACAACCGACACAAAATTATTGTCTTTATTCATCATTTTTTTATTCTTGCATTAAGTTCTTTTTACGATACTACAAAGAGCATTTTCTTCAAATTGAATCCGAAAAAAGTTCAGCGCAAACGAGTGGTGCGTATGCCCAGGAACTTTCCGGAAATTTCTTTTTTTGATTCCCAGGGATATGTTTTCTCGGCGATATCGGGGTTCTTTTTCATTTCCGCGGCGATATTTTCAGGAAGGTCTTCAAGAAATTTGCGTTGCGTAAGGAAGAAGCCGTCAGTCGCGGTGATAAACTTTTCAACGGCTCCGGAATTAGGAGCTACGCTAACATCCGAAAGCCTGTCCATGTAAAAGAGAACCGCTGGCGACACTTTGATAAAAAAGCACACTCTGGATGGTTCGACATCTAATGAAAGTTCTTTCAGTTCGAGGGCAAAAGATTTTTCCGTCCTCAATGCGTCAAAGTCATTTAGAAGAATCACAAAGGAAAAGGCCATTATCGCGAAAATTGAAAGGGCATAGGGGGTAAAAAGACGCGGAAGCCCTGTCAATTCGGAAAGAAGGCCCGGCATTGACTTCCGGATAAACCACGGGATGCTGGCGATAATCCCTGCTATTGGAATCGAAAAATAAAGAACATACGGCGGAGTGAATCCTTTCATTTTTGCGGCTAAAAGCCAGAGCACGGGGCTTATCAACATAGCCGCCGCGACCGCGAGTATGGTAATTCCGGTTATCAATAAAGCAGTTTTCCTGAGTTTATCGTGGTGGCCCTCGGCGATAAAAACGGCTGTCATCAGTGAACAGAAGGGCAATATCGGAAGTATGTAATACCATCTTCTGGAGCCTGATGCCGTAAATATAAGGAATATTATTATAACTGCATCGAGAAGCCAGCGCTTTTTCGGGTCGAGCCTCTTCCAGTCAATGAAGAACGTCGCGAGAGCCGCGACAAAAAGCAGAGTCCATGGGGCCATTATTCTCGGAAGATGAATAAAATATACATAAAAGCGTTCCTTGTGATCAAATGGGGTGAAAAATCTTTCTATGTTCTCGCGGAAGACCATGTAAAGTCCGCTGGATCTGTCGCCGTTAAGAAGACCGCTTATTTCGGAAGAAAGCGTTCCCGGCGAAGCGTCGGGACGAGTCATCCCTGCATAAACGAAGGGAATAAGATAGAGGAGAGCGCCGATGGCGAGAGCTGCGAAATTCGAGATTCTGAAATGCTTCTTCCACGTTTTATCCCTGAGCAGCAAAGGGATTATGACTGCAACCGGAATAACGACGGCGGCAAGCCCTTTAGCCTGCGCGCCGATAAAGCATATCGCATAAAAAACCATATAACTAATGAAGCCAGGCTTATCCTTCCTCTCAAAAAACCATGTTACGGCCAAAATTATTGCGGCCATATTCTCCATAACGGCATCGGCCTTGCGCGCCCAGAAGATGAACCCAAGACTACTAAGCATTATCCATGACGCTATATTTGCGGTACTCTTGTCCCAAAGCTTTGCGCCCAGGCGCCTGAGCGCCCAGAGGGAGACGAGAGCACTGACGGCGGAAGGAAGTCTCACGGTCCACTCGTTGATGAATCCGCAAGCATAGGAGAGCGCGGAGATTAACCAGTAACTAAGAAGGGGCTTGTCAAAATAATTCTCGTGATTTATGAAGGGATGGAAGAAATCGCCGGTGATAAGCATCCCCCTGCTGATCTCCGCCCATCGGTCTTCTGAACCGCCTAACGAACGGCAGCCCAGCACCCAGAAGACAGTGAAAAATGCCGCCATCCAGAATATCACAGTGGAGGCAGGATTTTTGTCTGCTGCCACTCGGCGGTATACTTCAGAATCACGCATTGGCAATGACTTTCTTTATCGCGTTTACAACATCGTCAACATCTTCCGGCTTCATGTCAGGAAAGAGCGGGATTGAGCACATTCTTTCAGAGTTCCACTCAGTATTTTCGAGAGAACCCTTCTCGATTTTGAAGTTCTCACGGTAGTATTTGTGAGTATGGGCCGCCCTGAAGTGAAGGCCCGTACCTATATTTTCCGCTTTAAGCTTTTCCATAAAGAGGTCACGATTTATTTTCGGGGTATCGACTCTTATAATAAAAAGATGCCTGGCGTGAACGAAGTCATATCCGGACGGATCCTTAAGCAGACGGACTTCCTCTATCGAAGCTAGTTTTTCGAAATAGAGTTTAGCGATGTCCGTGCGTTTTTTGTTGAATTCATCGAGCCGGGCAAGCTGTCTCACTCCGAGAACGGCGGCAATATCGGTAAGGTTGTATTTGAAGCCTGGCTCAAGGACTTCGGCATGCGGAGAACGTCCCTGCGTTTTCCTGTCATAGGCATCGGCGCCAAGACCATGGAACTTGAGGCGGCGGATCCTGTCGGTAAGTTCCTTGTCATCGGAGCAGAACATACCGCCCTCGCCCGTGGTTATATTCTTAATAGGATGAAACGAAAAGAGGGATGTCCCCCTGTATCCCACCTGTTTTCCTTTATAAAAGGTCCCGGCGGCGTGCGCGGAATCCTCGATAACTCTGATGCCATGTTTTGAAGCAAGGGTAAAAATAGGGTCGAGATTGACCGGTGCGCCCGCAAAATGGACTGGGATTATTAGCTTAGTCCTGGGGGTAATCAGCTTTTCCACCGTTTCGGCTTTCAGGAGAAGAGTATCCTTATCAACATCGGCAAAAACGGGAGTCGCGCCGGCGAGGCAGATAAGGTTCACGGTTGAGACCCAGGTCATGGAGGGGGTTATGACTTCGTCGCCCTCTTTGAGTCCGAGCGCCTTGAAAAGTATGTGCATTCCGGCGGTCGCGGATGCCAGCGCCACGGAGTTAGGCGCACCCGTATATTCGCAGAAATGCTTCTCGAACTCGGCATTTTTCGGGCCTGTGGTTATCCAGCCGGAGCGAAGCACGTCGCCAACGGCGGCGATATCATCCTCGGTTATAGAAGGTTTCGAAAAGGGAAGAAATGTATTTCTCATGGTATATATGACCTCTTCTATAGCTTAAAAATTCAATTCTCAAAAGGCTTAAGCTAGATTCTCGACGCATAAAAGTCAAATTTCTTTTCATTATAACATCCTTTCCTCTCATTGCCAACCATTTTTACTTGACGCTTTTGCTGTATATATTACTGGGATTACCTCGTATCTAAATATCCGGAACTTAAATTCAGAGATGAAAGAGAAGCCAAGGCATTTTGGGAGGAAGTAATAAGAGGGTTGTTTAAAGGGCAACGGTTTTTGAAAGTATTAGACATCAGATTCAGCACTTATTCCTTTGAAATCAAATAAATTATAGCTTCAGCTGAGAAAAACAAATCGGTTCCAACTGCTGATATTTCAGGAAGGAGATTCAATAGTATCTGAATAGATGAAGCTTTTGATTTTTTCAGAAAAAAGCATAACCCGGGGGATCATAACACAGCGACGCAGTTTGACTGTTTCATAATGGAACATTTCTTCTAAAACAACCTCAAACGCATCCTTAAACAGAATTACAACAGCCTCAAAAAAATCAATTGGTCGAACATTGGCATGATTTCTTCTTTAGGTCAGCATAACCATATCTAAAGGGAGTCGAATATGAATTTTTCGAGCAAAAAATTGTCGCGGTCCCGGATCTTAGCGCTGTTAATTATTTTAGTCTGCGCCGGGGGACTTGCTTCATGTAAAAAAGATAAGGAGAAATCATCGGAAGAGACGGCTGCAAGTACCTCTTCTGTCAAGACGGACAATGAGAAAGAATCCGCCTCTCTTAAGCCTCAGACAATGTGTCCCGTGATGGGGGGTGCGGTAAACAAATCACTGTATGTCGATGTCAAAGGATACAGAATTTATGTCTGTTGTTCGGACTGCATCAATGAGATAAATAAAGACCCTGACAAATATATCAAAAAACTTCAGGACATGGGTGTCGAAATTACAAAGGCCCCTCAGCTAACTCCTGCATCCAAATAAACCGGATACATGCCCGTTATGCAAGGCAGCCAAAGATAAATTTACGTCATTCAAATAAAACCCGAGGTGATAAAAATGAATACTGTGACTTTAAAAGGTACATTGGTTAAAATCTCCGGGGAACTTCCTGGCAAAGGAAGTATCGCTCCGGATTTCATTCTTACCCAAACAGATCTTTCAGACGTGACGCTTGAGGATTTTGCCGGCAAAGTGCTCGTCCTGAATATATTCCCGAGCATAGACACATCAGTTTGCGCGGCGTCCGTGCGCAGATTCAACGTCGAGTCATCGAGATTCGAAAATGCAAAAGTCCTCTGCGTTTCACTTGATTTGCCATTTGCGCACAAGAGATTCTGCGAAATCGAAGGCATCAAAAACGTAATGCCTGTCTCTGAACTGAGGAATCGCGACTTCGGCAACAGCTACGGCATCAGAATGATAAACGGCCCACTGGCCGGGCTCCTTGCCAGATCGGTGGTCATAATAGACCGTAACGGGAAAATCGCATATACGCAGCTTGTCCCTGAAATAACGCAGGAACCCGACTATGAAGCTGCCCTGAATTTTCTAAAAACACTAAACGCATGAGATAATCATGGATCTGAATATAAGAATAGGCGGAGAAGCGGGACAGGGACTTGTGTCAACAGGTGAAATGCTGACGGGGTCTTTGTCTGACACAGGGTTGCACGTCTTTACCGGGAAAAGTTATATGTCCCGGATAAGAGGCGGGCTGAACTGGTTCGATATAAGGATTTCCGATTCCGAACTTTTCGCATTGAAAAAAGAGGCTGACGTGACCGTAGCTCTTTCAATGGAAGCCATGGAGATTCTCGGGGAATATGCAAGTCCCGACGGTATCATTATTTACAACGGAAACGGCGAAGACAAAAAACAAACCCTGTATTTGAACTTCGATGAAATCGCAAAGGAAGTTTCCGGTTCGGTGATAATGGCGAATTCCGTGGCTGCCGGTGCGATTTTCGCACTGCTGGGATATTCACCGGATTCCCTTTTCGCATATTTTAAAAAAGAGTTCCGGAAAAAGGGGGAAGACATTGTCAGGAAAAACCTCAAGTGCGCGTCAAGAGGTTATTCCGAAGCAAACCGGAGATCGTTGAAAATCGAGTCGCCCGTTTCCAAGAATGCATCAGGGGAATACTCATCAGGGGCTTCCGCGATTGCGTTATCTGCGGCGGTTGCGGGAATCAAACTGGTAAGCGCATATCCGATGACGCCCGGAACCGCGACATTTGCCGGACTTGCCGCGCTGTCCGACAAATATGGAATTGTTGTTGAGCAGGCCGAAGATGAAATAGCTGCCGTGAATATGATTTGCGGAGCTGCTTATGCCGGAGTTCCTGCTATGACGACAACAAGCGGAGGCGGATTCGCGCTGATGTGCGAAGGACTTTCTCTTGCCGGAATGATGGAATTGCCGATTCTAATTGTTATCGCACAGCGTCCGGGGCCTGCGACAGGCTTACCGACAAGAACTGGGCAGGAGGATCTCAAATTCGCAATCAATGCGGGGCATGGCGAATTTGTCCGTGCAGTTTTCGCACCCGGGACAATACAACAGTGCTATGATCTGACCAGAAAAGCCATTGAAACGGCACATGAATTTCAGGGACCCGTCATCATTCTTACGGATCAGTATCTTCAGGACATCCAGAAGAATATCGGACGCTTGAACGAAGAATATAATCCGGTAAATCGGCATATCGTTGAAAATGCGGACGAAAATTACAAACGCTACATGCCAAGTCCGGACGGGATTTCGCCTCGGGCAATTCCGGGAGGAAAGAGCCTGGTCATCTGTGACAGTGACGAGCATGGCGCAGACGGCCATCTTGCGGAGGATCTCGAAATAAGAAACGAAATGCAGCGGAAGAGAATGTCTAAGATGAATGTCCTGAAATCGCAGCTAGTTCAGCCAGAATATTATGGAGAAGCTGATGCCGAACAGGTTTTCATTTGCTGGGGTTCGACATATGGCCCGTGCCGGGAGGTTGTGGACAGTATTAATGCGGCAGGCCGGAAGACTGCCCTGCTTCACTACTCCCAAGTCTGGCCTCTGGATATACTCCAGGTTTCAAGACTTCTTGAAAAGAAAACGCGGCTCATTGTTGTCGAAGGAAATTACAGCGGACAGTTCCTGTCGCTTCTCAGAGAACATGGATTTGCCGGGGAATGTGATCTGATTACACGTTACGATGGCCTTCCGTTTACTTCGGAATTCATAATCGGGGAGCTTGAAAAATGAAACTTTCACAAGCTGATAAACATCCGGCATGGTGTCCGGGATGCGGTAACTACCATATTCTTGAAACACTGAAAGAGGTATTGAATGAAACATATCCCGACAAAAGCAACCTGGTCCTTGTTTCAGGAATAGGGCAGGCCGCAAAAATGCCGCACTATCTCAAGGTCAATGTCTTCAACGGTCTTCACGGACGGGCTTTGCCTGCCGCGACCGGGATCAAGCTGGCCAACCACAAACTGGAAGTGCTTGTGACATCGGGAGATGGCGATATGTACGGAGAAGGCGGCAATCATTTCATTCACGCACTCCGGCGGAATATCGGAATAAAAGCGATAGTTCATGACAATCAGGTTTACGGATTGACCAAGGGGCAGGCTTCACCGACCTCTGATCTGGGTTTCGTGACCGGAATACAGATACATGGCGTGAAATCCCTGCCGATCAACCCCATTGCTTTAGCCATTGTGGAAGACTGTTCTTTTGTCGCAAGGTCATTCAGCGGCGCCAAAGAACACCTGAAGGAAATGATGAGA
>Ga0154591_1005_pt2 | contig 26889 bp, 25 predicted proteins | sample RifGroF2_FD_116020 | JGI IMG/M metagenome (GOLD analysis project Ga0154591, IMG submission 116020) | Lentisphaerae bacterium GWF2_45_14
CAATTGCAGAGAAGTCACGAGGTGATAAGCGGTTACCTTGAGATAGAGGAAGACGAAAAAAAGATATATCAGAAGCTCGGGGGCTGCGCCGCCGAGCCGCGCGAAAGCATGCAAAAGGGCCTCATCGAACAGACGGACAAGCTTATAGCCAGCTGGTTCGAAAGGCTTAAGGAATGGAAGAAGAACCTCGGCCGCTGGCAGGCACGCAGCAATATTGCATTGCATAATTCATTTTTCGACGAGATATTCGTGGAAAATAAGAAGCGGCAGGCGGAAGCCTACAAAAACGCGCTTATCCTGATAAAAGAAGGCAAGTCGCGTGAAGCGTCCGCAATCCTCAGAATAGAGAGCAGCTTCCTGCCGCCCGTGAATCAGACGATACTTTCCATCCTGAACGGGATAAGGGCGCAGATACAGAATGACCGCGATCTCATGCGCCGCTATTATTTCACTACGGCTCTTGCCGTACTCATGGCCCTGATCTTTCTAGTGCTGGTCTCAGTCAATATCTTCAGAAATATCACTTCGCGCCTCGCTATACTGAAGGCCGGTGCCGGGCGAATAAGTGCGGGGGACTATACAGGAACCATTTCGCTCAGTTCGCCTGTTGAGTTAGCCGGACTCGCGGACTCTTTCAATGAAATGCAGTCCGCCATAATGACCCGCGATATGAAGATACGAGATGACGCTGAAAAAATACAGAAACTCAACGCGGTCCTTGAACAAAAGGTTGAAGAACGCAATAAGACAATCCTTCAGCAGAATACCGCTCTCAGGAGAAAAAATGAGGAGCTCGAACAGATACTTTACGCAGCCTCACATGACCTGAGGACACCGCTTATAAGTATCCAGGGATTCAGCGAGGAACTCAAACTTTCATGTGAATCCCTTGTGCGCGAGGTATCTTCAGCCGACAACGCCGCCGCGTCTTCCCGTCTCGACGAGATAGTGAATGGCGAGATCAAGCTCGCCCTTAATTATATCATAAGCGGCTCGAAGAGGATGGAATCCCTCCTGGAGGCCCTTCTCAGAATATCACGCATGGGACGCGAGTCGCTTCAGATAAAACACCTTGATATGAACGAGTTGATAGCAAGTGTCAAGATAAATTTGGAGTACCAGCTTAATGAGGCAGGCGCGGAGCTTGTCGTCGGAAAACTTCAAGGATGCCAGGCCGACGAAAATCAGTTCCAGCAGGTATTCACAAACCTTATTTCAAACGCCATCAAGTACCGCGATCCTTCAAGGAAATGCATGATAACCATCAGCTCGGAAGCGGATAAGGAATATACACGTTACTATGTGGCTGACAATGGGATAGGTATACAGCCCGAACACCTGTCCCGCGTTTTTCATGCATTCTACAGGGTCGATGACGAATTCTCTGAGGGCGAGGGCGTGGGACTCGCCATTGTAAGCCGTGCTCTGGACCTCCACAACGGCCGGGCCTACGCCCAGTCCGAATACGAGAAAGGCAGTACCTTCACAATCGAAGTGCCGAACGATATAAAACAAATTCAGGGGAAGATCTCATATGAGCCAGGAAGATAGGGAGCCGGCGGTAAATATACTTATCGCCGAAGATGATGACGCCGCCGCTCATCTCATTAAAACTAATCTGATGAGGGCCGGGCTCGACGCCGCTTACCTCAGGGCAAAGAACGGCGAGGAGGTACTTCAGCTCCTTAGCGGAGGAACAATTCCCCCGTTGGACAAGCTCGTGGTACTTCTCGATATAAGAATGCCTAAAATAGACGGAATAAGGGTACTCCGCGAAATGAAGGAGTCGCCCCTGCTGAGAAAAATTCCGGTCATTATGCTTACAACCAGCGATCGCGCACAGGAGGTCGATGAATGTTACCGCATCGGCTGCAACGCATACCTTAAAAAACAGGTGGATTATTCAAGATTCGTAGACTCTATCAAGAAGCTTGCTTCTTTCATTCAGTCGTGCGAAATCCCCGTAATCGGAGATTGGGAAGATGGACGAAAATCTTAAAATACTGGTGCTTGAAGACGATCCCGGGCTCAATGAACTTATAAAGCGAAGACTTTCCCGGGAAGGCCACCAGTGTTTCGGATTCAAAAAGGCGGAGGAGGCTCTGGAATGGCTTTCTTCGAATTCTGCTGACATGCTTATCCTCGACTTGATGCTCCCCGGTTGCTCCGGCGAAGAATTGATCAGCATACTAAAGAACAATAATATAGATATACCGTTTATCGTGGCTACCGGGCAGGGCTCCGAGGCTACCGCCGTAAAACTTCTGAAAAAAGGCGCCCGCGATTATCTCGTGAAAAATTCCGATTTTCTCAATGTCCTGCCCGCGGCTGTCGAAATGGTATGGAGGGAAATCCAGCTGGAGCATCTCCTCAAAAAGGCCAGAGAGCAGATAAGTGTCAAGAATGCAACACTTTCCGCGGTTTTTGAGTTTTCCCCTCAAGGCATTCTCGTGATAGGCCCGGACGATGAGATAGACTCATACAACAGAAACCTGACCGAGGTCCTTCATATAGAGAAGATGCCTTCCAACGGAAGAGAATTCTTTGATATTGTCGCGGCAAAGGCTGAAAATCCGAAATTCTTCACGGAAAAGACAATTCCACATGATCCTGAATTGAAAGGCCTTGTGATTGACGAGATTAAAATCGGCGATTTATTTTTTGAAATATACACAAGCCCGCTCCTGGCCCAACAGGAATTCGGCGGAAGAGTATGGTATTTCAGAGATATCACCCTTCATAAAAATGCAAGAGAAGCCGTTAGAAAGGCGAAGGAGGACGCCGAGAAAAACGCAGAGATGAGAAGCCGCTTCTTCGCACTCGTCTCGCATGACATCAAGACACCCTTCACATCAATTCAAGGCTTCATAAAGCTTCTTTATAAAACGGAGCTTACCGAAAAACAGAAGGAATACCTCGATATTATCGCAAGTTCAGGAGAGCACATGATAACCCTGCTGTCCGACATCTTGGACCTTACCAGACTCGAACAGGGGGAAGTAGAGTTCAATATACAGAAATTTTCACTTTATGACACCCTTAAAAGTTCTATTAATTCCTTTCTTCCCAAGGTCGATGATAAAAATATCAGCCTCTCGTTCGAGATTGCTCACGGAACTCCCGAGATAATAGAGGGAGATTTGCACAAAGTAAAACAGATTGTGATGAATCTCGTGGGTAATGCCGTGAAATTTACCAAAGAAGGCTCGGTTACCCTCAGGTGCCGCGAGAAAGACGAAAACTTTGTCGAAATCAGCGTTTCCGATACCGGCATAGGCATGGATGAGGGGACCCTTCAGCGCATATTCACTCCCTTTTCACAGGGAAACGGTTCCATAAGTTCAGAGTTCGGCGGCTACGGTCTCGGGCTTGCCATCGCCGCAAACCTTGTCGGACGTTTCGGCGGTAAGATTTGGGCTGAAAGTACGGCAGGGGAAGGCTCTGTTTTCAGCTTTACGTTACCGAGATACTTCAACCAGGCACAGCCCGGATTAATTAACCAGTCGGAGGCACATTGAAATTTTAACGGCGTGCCGTAGCGTGATAATATTATAGAAGGGTTATTGTTGCAAAAGGGGGTGGGGAAATGTATCGGAAATATAGGGAGGCTCGCTGGTATTCCGCGCTAGCGAATAAAAAGGTCAGATGTTATCTATGTCCCAGAGAATGCGTTATCTCGGATATGCAGAGCGGCTTTTGCTCCGTAAGAAAGAACGTGGAAGGCAAGCTCTACTCGGCAGCCTATGGCTTTCCAGTTGCGCTTCAGATAGATCCGATAGAGAAAAAACCGTTTGCCGAATTCATGCCGGGAACTAAAACTTTTTCCATAGGTACTTACGGCTGTAATCTTAACTGTTTTTTTTGCCAGAACTATCACCTTTCCCGCGGGCATTACAATGAAAAACAGGCAGGGCAGTATGTTTCGCCGGAGTCTGCGGCGCAGCTCGCGCTTAAAAACGAATGCCGCTCCATCGCCTTCACTTATAACGAGCCGACAATCTTCGCCGAATATTGCATCGATACGGCGCGTGAGGCTAGGAAAGTCGGGCTCGCATCGGTACTCGTCACAAATGGATATATAACCGAACGGGCCGCGCAAGACCTTTACCCTGAAATAGATGCAGCCAATATCGATATGAAGGGGTTTTCGGAGGAGTTTTATCTTTCAATGACGGGAACTCATCTGCAGCCAGTCCTTGACGCTATAAAATATTTATATAAACTCGGCAAGCATCTTGAGATAACTAATCTTCTGATTCCCGGTAAAAACGATTCCGATGAATTGATTGAAACATTTCTCGATTGGACCGCGAAAAATCTCAGCGCTGAGGTACCAATACATTTTTCCGCTTTCCATCCTGATTATAAACTCCATGACGTTCCGCATACCCCGACCGAAACTCTTCACAAAATAAAAGAGAAAGCACAGTCCATTGGCTTCAGCCACATATACTTAGGCAATATATGACGGAAGGTCTGCAATGGCGACGGCAAAGCAGGGGAAGATCTCTGTCTAATAAGTATTTCCGCCAAGCCGCCAATAAATTATTGCGACATTTTGGCTTCTACTTGTCCCCGGGCTTTTCTTCTGGTGGGGAGAAGAGTTTTTTGAGGTTGTTGAGGTTTTCCTCTAGCTGTTTTATCTTGTCCTGACTACTGATGTTTGCCTGGACGGCATTTTCATTTTCCTTGCGTATCTGCTCGTATATTTCCTGTCTGTAAACGGAAAGTTCACGCGGCGCCTCTATACCGATATGCACCTGGTTTCCCTGTACTTTCAAGACCTTTATAAGGATATTATTCCCTATTATGATACTTTCGTTAGACTTCCTTGTCAGTATCAGCATTTTTTTAAACCCTTCAGATTATCAGGACTTGTTTTTCCCCATGTCCTCAAGTCCTTCCCATATTCTGAATCTTACGGGATAGTTTTCCTCAAGGATGACCTGTCTTCCGGTCAGGTTGTCCATATTTATAATTATCGGGGCGAGCAAATTTGTTGTCGTATTTTTCGGATCGCGATCCACTGTGACCATGCTCAATATGAGCGCGCTTCCGGAGTCTTTCAGTTCGAGAAGCGAAAGATCCTTTGCCGGTATTTTGATTGAGTAGTCTTTACTGCATACGAGGAAGGGATCGACACACACAAAGCCCAAGTCGTCATTGTCAAGGGACTTAAGATAGACGAACGGTTTGATGTTTTCATTCAGGAGTATGATGAAGCGGCGTGCGTCCTCAAAGGCCGGTATCCCTTCAGGGAAATTGAATATCACACTTTCCTTCAGCAAGCTCGCGACCTTCTTGGGATACGGGGAATCCCCGGTCTGGGTCTTGTTCCAGTTACTCTCTGAAAAATCTCTTTTTATCTTCATGGAAGCGCATATGCCTTAAAAAGATGGTTGAAATTCACAACGAACGAAATCTAACCTAGAAAGAGTGCCTTGTCAATACCTATATCTTCCGGCGACAAAGTAAAAAGCCGGATATTTTGCAAATCGGGTTCATTCTTTAGTTCTTACTGTATTCCATGACGGGTATGGCAGACTTCCACGAATTTTCTGAACGATCTATCGTAGGATGCTTCTGCGTCGGCGGGAAAACAGCATGCCGGAAGTTGTTTCATCGCAAGGTGATAGTGTAGACATTCGCAGCATTTGCCCTTTTTGTCGCACCCCTGATAAGTGCAGTTGCATTTCTTAATGTTTTCGGATTTTCCAGTGCAGTTCGTACTCATTTATTGACCCCTGTTTTTCCTGAATATAATTCCAGATGCTTGATTTGTCATGAGTTTATTTATTTTAAAGGACCTTATACTTATCATTTTGATTTTCAGTCAGTTATAATTAAAGACGTTTTGATTTTCGCTAAAAAGGCTTTTTTTTTGAGAATCGTGTTTGCATTATTATCGACGGACTATATCTTAATGGCCTCAAGCTTGGAAATTTGAGAAAAAATTGTAGACGACGCTCGGGTGGCGGAATCGGCAGACGCGCATGTTTGAGGGGCATGTGGAGTAATCCGTGAGGGTTCAAGTCCCTCCTCGAGCACCAAACAAAAATCAGGATTTAATATAATCGAATAAAAAATTCGATTTTTTTTTGGTTTTGTGGTTTGAACCGGTATCGGAGTGAGTTATATTCTAGGCTCATTTTGAATGCTTGGCATGAGTGTGATTGTCCGGTGCCCACATAGCTCAGATGGTAGAGCACGTCCTTGGTAAGGACGAGGTCACCGGTTCAATTCCGGTTGTGGGCTCCATTTGAAATAATTGTAAATGACATAAAAGTAGAGTTATAAAAATCCTCAGGAGGAAAAAGGAATGGCTAAGGAAAAATTCGAAAGGACAAAGCCGCACGTCAACATCGGAACAATCGGTCACGTTGACCACGGCAAAACAACCCTAACCGCCGCCATAACAATGACTATGGCCAAGAAAAACGGCAAAGGGATAGTGAGAAAGTATGATGAAATCGACAATGCTCCCGAAGAAAAAGAACGCGGGATCACTATCAATACCTCACACGTCGAATACGAAACCGAGAACCGCCACTACGCACACGTTGACTGCCCCGGACATGCTGACTATGTGAAGAACATGATCACCGGCGCGGCCCAGATGGACGGCGCAATCCTGGTTATCGCGGCAACCGACGGTCCTATGGCCCAGACCCGCGAGCATGTTCTCCTCGCCCGTCAGGTAGGCGTTCCCGCAATCGTCGTATTCGTGAACAAAGTTGACCAGCTTGATGACCCCGAACTTCTCGAACTTGTAGAAATGGAAATACGCGAGCTCCTTAGTCAATATGACTATCCGGGCGATGATATTCCCATCATCAAAGGTTCAGCCCTCAAGGCGATGGAAGCCGAAGGCGACCCCGCGAAACCTGAGTGCAAATGCATTCTCGAGCTTATGGATGCCGTTGATAGCTATATTCCGCAGCCCGTTCGCGATATCGATCAGCCGTTCCTGATGCCGATTGAAGACGTGTTCTCAATCGAAGGCCGCGGCACAGTGGTTACCGGTCGTATTGAACGCGGTATTGTCAAGGTCGGTGAAGAAATCGAAATCGTCGGAATCAAGCCGACTATGAAGACTGTCGTCACCGGCATTGAGATGTTCCGTAAGATTCTTGACGAAGGCAGAGCCGGCGACAACGTCGGATGTCTCCTCCGTGGCGCGAAAAAGGAAGACGTTGAACGCGGCCAGGTACTTGCGAAGCCGGGTACGATTACACCGCATACCAAGTTCAAAGCCGAAGTGTACGTCCTTTCAAAGGAAGAAGGCGGTCGTCATACTCCGTTCTTCACCAACTATCGCCCGCAGTTCTATTTCCGTACAACTGACGTGACCGGTATAATCTCTCTTCCGGAAGGCACCGAGATGGTAATGCCCGGCGACAATACGACAGTTACCGTTGAGCTTATCGCGCCGATTGCGATGGAAAAAGCTCTCCGCTTCGCTATCCGCGAAGGCGGTCGTACCGTGGCGTCCGGCAGGGTTGCCGAGATTATCCAATAAGGTGATTCGGTAAAAAACTGAATTAAAATTTTGTCCCGGACAGTCGTGTCGAAACGGCAGTCCGGGACAAATTTAAATGAAAAATTATACGAGCAGGAGCTTTAAATGGCTAGGGAAATAATCACTCTCGCATGTACTGAGTGTAAGAGAAAAAATTACACGACAGAGAAGGAGAAACGCAATACTCCTGGTAGACTCGAAAAGAAAAAATATTGCAAGTGGGAAAGAAAACACACGTTGCACAAAGAAACGAAGTAATTTAAACAACATACAGGAGTGTAGCTCAGTTGGCTAGAGCAGCGGTCTCCAAAACCGCAGGTCGCGAGTTCGAGCCTCGCCGCTCCTGCCAGAACTCCAAGGCTGAAAATGAACAGACTTATCGGCGGCACAAAACAATATGTAGCTGAAACAATAGCTGAGATGAGGAAATGCAGCTGGCCTGACAGGAAGGAACTGTTCGAGTCCACTATTCTTGTAACGGTCGCCGTTGTGGTCATGGGCAGCTTTATTGCACTGATTGACGTTTTGAGCAGGTTGTTCATCCACTACATCACAAAAATCTAATCATAATCAGTTCGAGGGAAATTTTAATGGAAGACATCGATCGCAGCAAGGGACAGTGGTTTGTCGTACATACTCTTTCCGGGCAGGAAAACAAGGTCAGGGAAAACATTCTGAAGCAAATCGAACTTGATGAGAGCGGACTTGGGGTCTACGAGGTTCTGATACCTACGGAAAAGGTTTCTGAAGTCAAGCAGGGGAAGCGTACTACGATTACCCGAAAATACTTCCCTGGTTATATTCTGGTTCGCATGGAGCTTTATGACGAAGACGACAAGATAGACGAAAAGGCGTGGTATTTCATCCGCGAGACCCAAGGGGTCATAGGATTTATTGGCGGCGGTGACACACCTATTCCGCTCAAGCAGAGTGAAGTTGATGATCTTTTGCGCCAGTCTGCCGGTAAAGATGAAAAGGCGAAGCCGAAAATTGAATTTGAAATAGGTGAGAATGTAAGAATAAAGGATGGTGCCTTTGAGAACTTTGAAGGTGCGATTCAGGAGATAGACAACGAGCGCGGGAAGCTGAAACTTATGGTTTCTATTTTCGGGCGTTCTACTCCGGTTGAGCTTGAATTCTGGCAGGTCGCCCGCGAATAGGTTTCGCGGCGGGAATCATATAGATAATGTGTTACGGCGCGCGTGGAGGAATTCCTGTCTATTCAGACCACGGCGTTGGTAATGGGAGTAAATTTTATGGCAAAGAAAGTAACTGCTCAAATCCGTCTGCAGATCCCGGCGGGCGCGGCAAATCCGGCACCGCCGGTAGGTCCTGCGCTTGGTCAAGCGGGGGTCAACATTATGGATTTCTGCAAGAAGTTCAACGCCGCCACGCAGTCCCAGGCCGGTATGATCATTCCCGTGGTCATCACTGTCTATCAGGACCGCTCCTTCACCTTCATAACCAAGTCGCCCCCGGCGTCTATTCTGCTCAAAAAAGCGGCAGGACTGGCCTCCGGAGCGAAGACTGCAGGCCGTGAAAAAGTCGGCAAGGTTACGAGGACACAGGTGAAAGAGATTGCGGAAGTCAAGAAGAGTGACTTGAATGCAAGGAGCGTCGAGGCTGCGTTACGGATTATTGAAGGAACGGCTCGCAGTATGGGAATTGAGGTGTCCGATGAGTAAGAAAAGCAAACTTTATCGTGCACAGGCCGAAATGTGTGACAGTGTAAAACGTTATTCGCTGTTGGAGGCGCTCGGTATTCTCAAGACTATTCCGCATGTCAAGTTCGATGAGACGGTAGAGGTCGCGTTTAAGCTTGGTGTAGATCCCAGGCAGTCCGACCAGAACGTCCGCGGGGCTATTCCGCTGCCGAAGGGCACCGGTAAGAAGGTAAAGGTGGCCGTTATTGCCGCTGATGCTGCCGCGCAGGACGCGAGTTCCGCCGGAGCCGACATTGTCGGGTACGAGGATCTTATCGAAAAGATAAAAGGCGGCTGGCTTGAATTCGATGTTCTGATAGCGACTCCTGATGCGATGCCTAAGATCAGGGCGCTTGGTCGTGTTCTTGGTCCACGCGGGCTTATGCCCAATCCGAAGACCGGCACGGTTACAGAGCAGACGGGCAATGCAGTCCGCGAAGCCAGGGCTGGGCGTGTTGAGTTCAGGAATGACAAGGGAGCCTGTGTTCATGTGCCGATTGGCAAAGTATCTTTCAGTCCTGAGGATCTGAAGGCGAACTGCACGGCGGTTATCAACGCTATACTGCGTGCAAAACCGGCGTCGGCGAGAGGTGTTTATGTGCAGAGCTGTACTCTATCGTCAACGATGAGTCCAGGTCTTAAGATAGATCTCAAAGAAATCAACAAGGTGGTATCATGAGAGCTGAAAAAATACAGTTGGTAAATGATATCGGCAGGATGCTCAAGGATTCGACCTTTGTATTTTTTATAAACTACAGGGGCCTTGCGGTAAAGGACTTCACAGCATTCAGGGATGAGCTTTCGAAGCACAAGGCGCAGTGCCATGTGCTCAAGAATTCTCTGGTAATGAAGGCTGCTGAGATCAACAATATGAGTGTTCTCGCGTCGTGCAAGCTTGCGAATGATACCGCATTTGTTTTCGGCAATGACGATGCGGGTGCTGTCGCGAAGGTGATTGATGAGTTTGGCAAGAAGAATGATAAGTTGACCGCTAAGAGTGGTTATATGGAAGGGGGCATCCTCTCCCAGAACGACGTCAAAGCCATTGCGGCTCTGCCGCCGAAGGAAGTTTTGCAGGCCATGCTGCTTGGAGTGTTCCAGGCACCGGCGAGGAACTTCGTCAGTGTGCTTAATGCCAAAGTATGCAGCATAGTGAATGTCATCAACGCTTACAAGAATAAGAGAGAAGAAGCGAAATAATAAAAAGTCAAATACAAAATGGAGGATATAGTAATGTCAGAAGAAGCCAAAGTTGAGGTTTCCGGGGAAATGGAAAAGGTCATTTCTTATGTAGAAAGCCTTTCCGTACTTGAACTTTCAAAGCTTGTCAAAGCCCTTGAACAGCGTCTTGGTGTTTCCGCCGCCGCTCCCGTAGCCGTGGCCGCAGCGCCAGCTGCCGTAGCCGCAGAAGCCGAAGAGGAAAAGACCGAATTTACGGTTGTTCTCAAGGCATTCAACGAGGCGAAGAAGATCAGCGTCATTAAGGAAGTAAGAGCTATTACAGGACTCGGCCTTAAGGAAGCGAAAGACCTTGTTGAAGGCGCCCCGAAAACAGTGAAGGAAGGCGCGAATAAAGAAGACGCAGCGAAACTCAAGAAACAGCTTGAAGACGCAGGCGCTACTATCGAAATCAAGTAAATTTCGGTTATTTTTAATAAGACGGTCGGGAATATTATGTTTAAAAGAGCATTTTATTTCCGCCGTTGTCTTCTTTTATGAAAAAAACCGGTTCTGCCTGGTTAAGATGTTTGATGGATGTCGTGGTTTACTTTTAATATAGAAGGGTCAGCTATGCCTGAACGTATAAATTTCGGTAGATTGCAGGAAGTACTTGAAACCCCTGACCTCATAGGGGTGCAGATTGAATCTTACAGATCTTTTCTCCAGAAAGACATCGCTCCTGAGAAGAGGGAAAACATCGGCTTACAGGAGATTTTCAATGAGGTTTTCCCGATAGAAAGTTTTGACAAACAGTTGGTCGTCGAGTTCCTGTCTTATCACGTCGGCGATCCTAAAGCGGACGTTGTAGACTGCCTCAAGGACGGGAATACATATAGCTCCCCTTTGCATGTGGAATTTCTTTTGAAGCACAAAGACGTGAGCATCCCCGAAAAAGTTTACATGGGAGAGATTCCCGTGATGACCGAGCAAGGTACATTTGTCATAAACGGGGCCGAAAGGGTGATTATAAGTCAGCTTCATCGTTCGCCTGGAATATGTTTTGAAAAGGCCCGTCACTCCAGCGGTAGAAATCTTTATTCATTCAGGATTATTCCCGACAGGGGGTCCTGGATGGAAGTGCAGTTTGATATTAACGACTATATTTATATATATCTTGACCGTCGCCGCAGAAGAAGGAAGTTTCTCATCTCGACATTCCTCCGCGCGGTCGGTTACGAGACCAACAAGGAAATACTTTCAGGTGCGTACAAGGCTTCAAAGCATACCATCACGTCGCTTCTTAAGCTGAAAGACCTTGAGAACTACTATACAATAGATGATACTCTCAACGCCAGTGATTTAATCGTTCTTGAAGAACTTACGTCTCTCAATGAGTCACACTTGAAAACATTGCAGGATGCCGGGATAAAGGACATTGAGTTAGTCCATGTGCCGGAAGGCGACAACTACCTTATCAAGTGTCTTGAGCGCGATCCGGCACGTACCAAGGAAGAGGCGTTGAAGGAAATATACAAGCGCATGAGGCCTGGCGATCCGCCGAGCGTGAACAACGCCAAGCAACTCATCAGCAGGCTTTTCTTCGATGTAAAGAGATACGACCTCGGTACAGTGGGCCGTTACAAGATAAATGAAAAGCTTGGGATGGACGTGGCGCTTACGGAGAGGATACTTCTCAAGGAAGACCTCATGGAAGCGACAAAATATCTTATGAGGCTCAGGAACACATCCGGAGCTACCGATGATATTGACCATCTTGGCAGTCGTCGTGTGAGGACAGTGGGCGAGCTTCTGCAGAACCATTGCAGGGTCGGACTTCTTCGTACTGAAAGGTTAATCCGCGAGCGCATGACGCTGCTCAACTCCGAAGAGTCGAACCTTACTCCGAATAAATTGATCAATCCGAAGGCGTTTGCCGGCGTAATAAGGGACTTTTTCGCGAGGAACCAGCTTTCCCAGTTCATGGACCAGACGAATCCGCTTTCGGAGCTTACGAACAAGAGACGTCTGAGTGCGCTCGGACCTGGTGGTCTCAGCCGCGAAAGGGCGGGCTTTGAAGTTCGCGACGTTCACTCAAGCCATTACGGCAGAATATGTCCGATTGAAACACCTGAAGGCCCGAACATTGGTCTTATATCGTCGATGTCCCTCTATTCAAGAATAAACAAATATGGATTTCTTGAGACACCTTACCGTAAAGCGGAGAAAGGTCTTGTTACCAGTAAGATAGACTTTCTCACAGCCGACAGGGAAGAGGAATTCGTTATAGCCCAGGCGAATGCGCCGCTCGACGAGAAGGGCAAGTTCAAGAAATCGATGGTAATGTCCCGCTACAAGGGTGAATCGGAAGAACATCCGGCAGACGATGTTCAGTACATGGATGTTTCGCCGAAGCAGCTCGTGAGTGCGGCTGCAGGCCTTATTCCCTTCCTGGAGCACGATGATGCGAACCGCGCTCTGATGGGTTCGAACATGCAACGCCAGGCAGTGCCCCTGATGGTTACCGAATCTCCGCTTGTGGGGACAGGCCTCGAGGGCAAGGTTGCGAAGGATTCGCGTGCGGTTGTTAGTGCGAAGGCTGACGGGATAGTCGCCGAGGTATCCTCGGACAAGATAATAATCACGGTAGACGGTCATTCGCTTGAGAAGACAGCCGATGAAAGCAAGGCAGTTACTTACAGGTTGAACAAGTTCCTGAGAAGTAACGCCGCGACGTGCGTGAACCAGCGACCGATAGTCAAGCGTGGTCAGAAGATAAAGAAGGGCGATGTCATCGCCGACGGGGCAGCTACCGAAAAAGGTGAGCTTGCTCTCGGCAAAAACATATTTGTTGCATTCATGCCTTGGTGCGGGTACAACTTTGAGGATGCTATAATTGTAAGTGAAAAGCTTGTGAAAGAAGACGTTTATACAAGCGTCCATGTTGACGAGTTCGAAATAACCGCCAGAGACACGAAGCTTGGACCCGAAGAAATAACCCGCGATATTCCGAATGTGAGCGAAGAAGCTCTCCGCCACCTTGGGCCTGACGGCGTCGTAAGGCTTGGCGCGGAGGTCAGGCCTAGTGATATCCTGGTGGGTAAAATCACTCCGAAATCTGAAACCGAGCTTGCGCCTGAAGAAAGACTTCTTCGTGCAATATTCGGTGAAAAGGCAGCGGATGTCAAGGATTCCAGCCTGGTGGTGAGCAGCGGAAAGGGCGGGATTGTCATGGACTTAAGGGTCGAGTATGCGAAAGACCCGAACAAGCAGTCGATGACCAAGTCTGAACTGCGCCGTCAGATAAAAGGCGCGAAGGACAGTTACAAGACAAAATACAGCGAACTTGTCGAAGAACTTGCGGACAGGCTCTCCGATATTATGCTCGGACAGAAGTTGCCGTGTCCCATTTATGACGAAAGTTCATCGAAGAAAAACGCGATACTCATATCGTCGAACAGGAAAGTTACCAGAAGCGCCATCATGAAGTTGGCGAACAAGTACAATGCCTATAGAATGGACGATTGCCCGCTCAAAAACACTATAAATGAGATAATATCCACGTTCCTTCCGAGGTTCGAGGAAATTGAAAATACGAAAGAAGGTGCGGTCGTCGCCCTTGAGGCCGGCGAAAGCATTGATCTCGGCGTAATCAAGAAGGTGAAGGTCTATGTGGCCTGCAAGCGCAAGCTTGAAGTTGGCGACAAGATGGCCGGGCGTCATGGTAACAAAGGTATCGTGGCGAAGATAGTGCCTATCGAAGACATGCCATTTATGGTAGACGGCACTCCCGTTGACATCGTACTGAATCCACTGGGCGTACCTAGCCGAATGAACGTAGGGCAGGTGCTGGAAACGCATCTCGGCTGGGCGGCGAGGATGCTTGGTGTGAAAATAGCCACACCGGTCTTTGACGGTATAGAGGAAAGCAAAATTGTAGAGCTTATGACGAAGGCCAATACCAAAAACGCTACCGAAAAGGGCGAAAAGTTCGACTGGGGCTTCTTCAAAAAGGCGGATTCCTCACTTATATATGACGGGAAGACTAATCTCTACGACGGACGTACAGGCAACAGGTTTGACCAGAGAGTAATGGTCGGATGCATCTATATGATGAAGCTGGACCATCTCGTGGCCAACAAGATACACGCCAGGGCGGTAGGACCCTATTCGCTGGTTACCCAGCAGCCTCTCGGCGGTAAGGCCCAACACGGCGGCCAGAGATTCGGGGAAATGGAAGTGTGGGCGCTTGAAGCTTATGGCGCGGCGTACACTCTTCAGGAAATGCTTACGGTCAAGAGTGACGATGTTTCGGGACGTGCGAGAATATATGAATCGATTGTCAAGGGACAGAATATTCTTGAGGCAGGAAGACCTGAGTCCTTCAATGTTCTTATGAAAGAAATGCAGAGCCTTGGGCTTGACATAAGGACCGTATCCAAGTCCGAATTGAAAAACTAAATAACACGCGGAGGGTTTTAACGTGATTGACAATACATACGCCTACAGGGAACTCCTCGGTCAGGCTACCAGCTCCTCCTTTAACGCGGTAACGATTAACGTCGCATCGCCGGAAATTGTCCGCTCATGGAGCTTTGGCGAGGTAAAGAACCCCGAGACGATTAACTACCGCAGTTTCAAGCCCGAAAAAGGCGGTCTTTTCTGTGAACGTATTTTCGGTCCTACACGCGACTGGGAATGTAATTGCGGGAAATATAAGAGGGTTAAGCATAAAGGTATAATTTGCGACCGTTGCGGTGTGGAAGTTACGCAGTCAAAAGTCAGGCGCGAGAGAATGGGACATATTGACCTGGCCGTGCCGGTTTCACACATATGGTTCTTCAAGTGCATGCCGAGCAGGATTGGTCTTATGCTCGATCTTACCGCACGCACTCTCGAACGAATAATCTATTATGAAGACTGGGTTGTTACCAGTCCCGGGGATACTCCGCTTAAGCTGGGCCAGTCGTTAAACGACCTTGAGTACCGTCAGGCGAAAGATGATTACGGCGATGCGTTCGAGGCCCAAATGGGTGCGGTCGCGGTTCGTACACTCCTGGAAAAGGTAGAACTTGAAAGTCTCAGGGTTGAACTTGATGTTCAGCTTGGTTCAACAAAGAACAAGGCAATAAGGAAAAAGCTCTCAAAGAGACTTCGTCTTGTGGAGGGTTTTACAAACAGCAAATCGCGTCCTGAGTGGATGATAATGGAAGTCCTTCCGGTTATCCCTCCGGACCTGAGGCCGCTCGTCCCTCTGGAAGGCGGCAGATTCGCGACATCCGACTTGAACGACCTCTACAGGCGCGTGATAAACCGCAATAACAGACTGAAGAACCTTCTCCAGCTCAGGACTCCTGAGGTTATTATAAGAAATGAGAAGAGAATGCTCCAAGAGGCTGTTGACGCGCTTCTTGATAACGGCAGGCACGGCAGGGCTGTGACAGGCGCAGGCAATCGGCCCCTTAAATCGTTGAGCGACATGCTTAAAGGGAAACAGGGCCGCTTCCGTCAGAACTTGCTCGGTAAACGTGTCGATTATTCCGGCCGTTCGGTAATTGTTGTTGGTCCGGAACTCAAAATATGGCAGTGCGGACTTCCGAAGAAGATGGCGCTGGTTCTTTTCGAGCCGTTTATAATCCGCCACCTCAAGGGTCGCGGTTATGCACATACCGTACGCGGCGCCAAGAAGATGATTGAACGCGGCGAACCCGTTGTATGGGATATCCTTGAGGAAGTTACAAAGGGTCATCCTGTAATGCTGAACCGTGCGCCGACCCTGCACAGACTCAGTATTCAGGCGTTTGATCCGGTACTCATAGAAGGTTCTGCCATTCGTATACATCCGCTCGTATGTACCGCATACAATGCGGACTTCGACGGTGACCAGATGGCCGTTCATGTGCCGTTGTCAAACGAAGCGCAGATGGAAGTAAAGCTCCTTATGCTCGCGCCGAACAACATATTCTCGCCCGCGAACGGCAAGCCGATCACATCGCCCACGCAGGATATAACGCTCGGTTCGTATTATCTTACAGTTGAGCCTGTAAGTCCCGACAAGGCAAGAAGTTTCAAGGATTACTTTGAAGTTCTTTCGGCCCTTGACGCCGACGTAATAAAAATTCACGACGCGGTAAGGATACCTAACCTCGACTTCGGGAAGAAGACACTGTGGGGCGATCCGAAAAGCAAATACATAATCACGTCCGCGGGCCGTTGCATATTCAACGAAATATGGGACAAGAGTCTCGGGTTTGTCAATAAAGTGGCCAAGAAAAAAGAACTCGGAAAGCTCATCAGCGATTCGTACGTATATGTGGGCCATGAAAAAACAGTTAAGTTGCTCGACCGTCTCAAAGACCTCGGATATGAGTATGCTACTGTGGCAGGTTTCTCAATCTCCGTGACCGACCTTATCGTACCGGAGAACAAAGAGGAGAATATCGAGGCCGCGAGAGGCGAAATCAAGAAGGTACTTGCTCAGTATAACAAAGGTATTCTGACCGAAGGTGAACGTCATAACAAGATTGTTGACATTTGGACCCAGACAAGCAACAAGGTTGCCAACGACCTGTTTAAGCGCCTTGAAAAGAATAACAATGGCATTGACAGGATAAACCCTGTCTACGCTATGCTTGATTCAGGTGCCCGAGGCAGCCGCGACCAGATACGACAGCTCGCCGGTATGCGCGGTCTTATGGCCAAGCCGTCAGGCGACATTATCGAGCGTCCTATCATATCGAACTTCCGTGAAGGCCTTTCTGTTCTTGAGTACTTCATCAGTACCCACGGTGCAAGAAAAGGTCTCGCCGATACCGCGTTGAAGACAGCTGACTCCGGATATATGACACGTAAGCTGGTCGACGTTTCACAGGATATTATCTGCAGAACTGAAGACTGCGGGACTGTAAAAGGTATATGGCTTAGTGCGATAGTCGAAGGTGACGAGGAAATACTTGAACTTAAGGACAGGGTAATAGGCCGTTTCAGCGCGATGGATGTTCGTGACCCCGTTGCCGATGACGGCAGCCTGCTTGTCGCCGCCGGTCAGGAAATAACCGAACCGATAGCGGACAAGATCAAGAGTCGCGGTATTCAGCAGCTGTATATAAGGTCTGTACTTACTTGCGATATCGCTCACGGCGTATGTATAAAATGCTACGGGCGCAACCTTGCAAACGATAAGCTTGCCGAAGAGGGCGATGCTCTCGGAATTATTGCGGCGCAGTCCATCGGGGAACCTGGGACCCAGTTGACAATGAGAACCTTCCATATCGGGGGTACGGCGTCATCCGCGTACAAGCAGCCCGTTATTATGGCGCGTAACGCCGGTACTCTTAAGTTTGAAAATATAAGAACAGTTCTGAATGAGAAGAAAGAGATCGTTGTTGTCAACAAGAACGGTTTTGTAGTTGTATATGACGAAGACAGGGCCAAGACTTCCGAAAAGAGAATGCGCGAAAAAGCGAAGACCGAAGCCGAGGCCATCGGAAGCTTCTATAACCAGAGCTATGATTATTGGACGGATGCGTTGAAAGAGGCCGAGCTTGACCGCTATGAGGTCGAAGCAGGCGCGATCATAACGAAGTCTGAAGGCGAAAAGGTCAAAGGGAACGAGAAGTTCATCTACTGGGATCCTTATCACGTGCCTATAATCGCGGAAGAAAATGGTACAGTGGAATTGCATGACCTTGTTGAGGATATTACTCTAAGCCGCATATCACGCGGCGGCGTGGAGGAAATGACTGTTCTTGAGCACCGTGAAGACCTGCATCCGCAGATTGTCTTGAAAGGTACTCAAGGCGAATATATAAACAACTATCCGCTCCCCGCCGGGGCCTTCCTTATGGCCGAGGAAAAAACTTCCGTCAAGCCGGGTATGGTGCTTGCAAGGGTGCCGCGTCGTACAGCGAAGAACAAAGACATTACCGGGGGACTCCCGCGTGTCGCAGAGCTCTTCGAAGCGCGCAATCCGAAAGAAGTTGCTGAGATAGCTAGGATCGACGGTATAGTAGAGCTCGGCAAGATAGCCAGAGGCAGACGCCAGCTCATAATAAAAGACCCGGAAAGCGGTCTTACTGAAGAACATAACATACCTGCTACCAAGCACCTTATTGTCGGTAAAGGCGATTTCGTGAGAAAAGGTCAGAAGATAAGTGAAGGTTCGGTTGTTCCGCACATGTTGCTTGAGATTTGCGGTCCGCAGGAACTTCAGAAATACCTGGTAAACGAGATACAGCTCGTCTACAGGGCGCAGGGTGTTGAGATCAACGACAAGCATATTGAGATAATTATCCGCCAGATGATGCAGAAGGTCAGGATAACCGAGCAGGGAGGCTCTAAATATCTCATAGGAGAGCAGATAGACAAGTATGACTTTATCCAGGAAAACGTCGAAATCGCAGAAAAAGGCGGCAAACCTGCTGAAGCTGAACCTGTTCTGCTCGGTATAACGAAAGCTTCTCTTGAAACGGAGAGCTTTATATCGGCGGCATCGTTCCAGGATACTACAAGAATTCTGACCGATGCGGCGACATTAGGAAAAGTTGACGGACTCCGCGGTTTCAAGGAGAACGTCATAACAGGGCATCTCATACCGGCCGGCACAGGCACGGAAGAGGCGCAGAGGATCAGGCTTCTCAAGCTCGGTGAAGAGATTGAGCTTGAACTCAATCTTCCCCAGAAAAACGAATATGGAGAAGACGAGGGGTAAATCGTAATTTTCAGACTATTTTTAAATAAAATCTAAAAATAGTTTGAAATAGAATCAATGTGGAATATAGTTCAGACCCGTTTTGTAAAAATAAAATCAGGATTTGGTTGCTTATGCCTACAATTAACCAGTTGGTACGTCAGGGACGTGAGAAGAAAGTCAAGAAGAGCAAGTCAAGGGCGCTTATGAGCTGTCCTCAGAGGCGCGGAGTGTGCATTCAGGTTACTACCAGAACGCCGAAGAAACCTAACTCAGCTTTGAGAAAAATAGCTAGGGTAAGGCTTACGAACGGCGAGGAAGTGACAGCCTACATAGGCGGTGAAGGCCACAACCTCCAGGAGCATTCAGTTGTGCTCGTTAAGGGAGGTAGGGTGCGTGACCTTCCGGGCGTGCGCTATCATGTGGTACGTGGAGCTCTGGACAGTCTTGGAGTTGAGAAAAGGAAACAGAGTCGCTCCAAGTATGGGGCCAAGAAACCGAAGGCTTCCTGAGTCAATGACAAAGGAACTTGAATAAAACTTCATGTTTTCTGATTCGAACTGTCGGCATCTGTGTGGTGTCGACAGTTTTGCTGTTAAGAAAAAAAACCAGTCAAGGAATTGAAATATGAGAAGACGAAGAGCAGCTAAGAGGGAGCTAATCCCGGACGTAAAGTATAACAGCGAGCTTGTTGCCCGCCTCATTAATACCATTATGTCCAGGGGTAAGAAGTCAACTGCGCAGGGTATTGTCTATGGCGCTTTTGACCTTATCAAGAATCGCAAAAAAGACATGGAGCCGCTGGAGATTTTTCTTCAAGCCCTCGAAAATGTCAAACCTAAACTCGAAGTGAAGAGCCGAAGGGTCGGCGGTGCAACATATCAGGTACCTGTGGAAGTCAGCGGGGACAGGCAGGTTGCGATGGCACTTCGCTGGATAACTGGATTTGCCCAGGGTCGCAAAGGCAAGCCTATGATGGATTCTCTCGCGGCGGAGATATTTGACGCCTTTGAGAATACGGGATCAGCGATAAAAAAACGTGAAGATACACACAAAATGGCCCAGGCCAACAAAGCCTTTGCCCATTACAGATGGTAAGAAGTTAAGGAAAGCAGTTTTTATGCCAGGAGACACTAACACAAGCAAGGAATATCAAGAAGCACCAGGGAGGACAGTGCCTCTTAATCAGGTGCGTAATATAGGCATTATGGCCCATATCGACGCAGGAAAAACTACACTGTCCGAACGTATCCTCTATTATACGGGTGTAAATTACAAGATTGGCGAAGTCCATGAGGGAACAGCCACAATGGACTGGATGGTCCAGGAGCAGGAAAGAGGGATAACAATTACTTCTGCGGCAACTACTTGCACGTGGAAGGATTACAAGATAAACCTCATTGACACTCCCGGACACGTTGACTTCACCGCAGAAGTGGAAAGATCACTGCGTGTACTTGACAGCGCAGTCGCTGTTTTCTGTGCGGTTGGCGGGGTTCAGCCCCAGTCCGAAACCGTATGGCGTCAGGCGAGAAGTTACCGCGTGCCCGTTGTTGCGTTTGTCAATAAAATGGACAGGACCGGCGCCAACTTCGATAAGGTTGTTAAAGATATAAGGACAAAGCTCGGTGCGACTGCCATCCCAATTCAGATACCTCTTGGGGCAGAAGCTGATTTCGTGGGCATTCTCGATATTCTCAGCCGCAAAGCATACTATTTTGACGGCGATGACCTCGGCGCGAAGATGCGTGAAGAGGAAATGCCACCTGACTATCAGGAAGAAGTCGAAAAAGCCAGAAACTATCTTGTCGAATGCCTCGCGGAAGTCGATGAGGAAATAATGGAAGTCTTCCTCAACGATCAGAAGCCTGATACTGAGTCCATAAAAAAGGCTCTTAGAAAGGCGACTGTCAGCGGAGCTGTAGTTCCGGTTTCCTGTGGGTCGGCCTTTAAGAACAAGGGTGTACAGATACTTCTCGACTTGGTGGTCGATTTCCTTCCGTCTCCGGTTGATGTCTGGGACATCAAAGGCTTCAATCCTGATTCAGGCGAAGAAATTTCAAGGCATGTCGGCGATATGCAACCGTTTTCAGCACTTGTCTTTAAGATTATGACCGACCCTTATGTCGGCAAGCTCTCCTACTTCAGGGTTTATTCCGGCACATTGAGTAAAGGAATGAGCGTCCTGAATCCTAGGACAGGCAAGAGAGACAGGCTCGGCCGAATTCTTCAGATGCATGCCAATATGCGTGAAGAACGAGACAGCGTCTTCAGTGGCGATATAGCTGCCGCGGTGGGCCTTAAGAATGTCACTACCGGCGACACTATCTGCGATGAAGACAATCCGATTGTCCTTGAATCCATGCATTTTCCGGACCCCGTCATATCAATAGCAATCGAGCCGAAAACCTCTGCTGACAGAGATAAGCTTTATATCGCGCTCGGTTCACTCTCTGAAGAAGACCCGACCTTCAATATGAAGACCGACCAGGAAACCGGACAGACTATCATCTCCGGGATGGGCGAGCTTCATCTGGAGATCATTGTGGACAGACTTTTCCGCGAGTTTAAGGTTGGCGCGAATACAGGGAAGCCGGAAGTGGCCTATCGTGAGTCGATTCGTAAGAAGGCAGATTCCGATACGAAGTTTGTGAGGCAGTCAGGCGGACGCGGTCAGTATGGCCACGCCGTTATAAATATTGAGCCACGGGATAGGGGCTATGGAGTTACCGTAGAGAACAAAGTTGTCGGCGGCAAAATTCCGAAAGAGTTTATTAAGCCAGTACAGGAAGGAATACTTGAAGCGGCAAGGACAGGAGTTCTCGCCGGATATCCGGTGGTGGATGTCCATGTTGATATCGTTGACGGTTCCTACCATCCCGTTGACTCATCTGAAATGGCCTTTAAAATGGCCGGTTCTCTTGCGTTTAAGGATGCCGTCAGGAAGGCTGGTCTCTATATTCTTGAGCCCATCATGAAAATGGAGATAACCACACCCGACGAGCACATGGGTGACGTAATCGGGGACGTGTCAAGCCGCAGGGGAAGCATTGTTCAGGTCGAATCAGACGCGGGCGGCAGTTTTACCAGGATTGTGGCCACGGCCCCGCTCTCCGAGCTTTTCGGGTATGCCACAGGTCTTAGATCGCTTACGAGGGGGAGAGCCTCCTATTCAATGGAGCCGTCCCACTTTGAAGCTGTACCGAGTTCAGTACAGGAAAAAATTATGGAGAAGAAATAATATGGCCAAGGAACAGACGCAAAAGATCAGGATTAAGCTTCAAGCTTATGAGCACCGTATCCTCGATCAGTCGGTGGCGGAAATACTAAATACCGCCAAGAGAACAGGTTCGATGGTTGCGGGTCCGATTCCGCTTCCCACAAGAATCGAGAGAGTTTCTGTCAACCGTTCGCCCCATGTGAACAAAAAGTCCATGGAGCAGTTCGAGGTCAGGACTCACAAGAGACTGATGGATATCATCAATCCGACTTCAAAGACAGTTGACGAGCTCAGAAAACTCAACCTCCCAGCAGGGGTTGACATATCAATCAAAATCGGCGTCAATTAATGACCCGTAGGCACCAATGCATGGACTTAAACTCCATAGTAAGTGTCTGAAAGGAGAGAAATGAAAGGACTGATAGGCAAGAAGCTGGGTATGACCCAGGTCTATGATGACAAGGGCAGGGTTACTCCTGTTACGATTGTGCAGGCCGGCCCATGCGTTGTCGTCGATGTAAAGACGAAAGAAAAGAACGGCTATTCCGCGATTCAACTCGGATTCGGGGAAAGGAAAGTGAAAAATGCTGGTAAGGCGTTTATCGGACACCTGAAGAACGCCGGACGGGAATCAAATCCGCCAGCAATCGTAAGAGAAATCAGGGTCGATTCCGATCCCGAAGTCCAGACTGGTTCTGAAATCAAGGCCGATATTTTCGCATCTGGTGAATTCATCGACGTTACAGGCACATCAAAAGGCCGTGGCTTCCAGGGCGTAGTAAAGCGCTGGCATTTCGCCGGCGGTAGATACAGCCATGGCGGCGGTTGGAAACGGAAACCAGGTTCAAGCGGTCAGCGCGAGACTCCCGGAAATATTTACAAGAACAAGAAGTATCCGGGCCATATGGGGAATGTCCGCACTACCACCCAGAATCTGGCAGTCGTGAAATCGGTCCCAGAGGAAAATCTCATATACGTGAAGGGTGCGATTCCCGGGCCCAACGGCGGGACAATCCTGATCCGAAGCGCGATAAAGAAGAGCTAATCCTCTTAAAATATAAGGTGGAAAAATGAGTATGAAATTAAATATACTTGACGTAAAAGGCGCTTCTGTCGGGGAATATTCCATAGACGATAGCTGCCTTGAGTTCGAAAAGGGAACTCAGGCCGTTCATGATACGGTAATAGCAATCCTCGCAGGGGAAAGGGCCGGTACGGCCTCGACAAAGACCCGCGGCGAAGTACGCGGCGGCGGGAAAAAACCCTGGAAGCAGAAAGGTCTTGGCAGAGCAAGAACAGGAAGTATCCGTAACCCGATTTGGAGAGGCGGCGGTATAACATTCGGGCCTCGGCCCAGAAGCTTTGCTAAAAAGATAAATAAAAAGGTACGTGTTCTTGCTCTTAGAAGGGCGTTTAGCGAAAGACTGAAAGAGAATTCAGTGATAATGCTTAATAGCTTCGACTCAGCCGACAGCAAGACCAAATCCATGAAATCGGCACTTGATAATCTCAAGGTCATCGGTAATGTCCTCATCATCGTGGACGATTACACAGATGTCATCCTCAAGGCCGCGTGCAACCTGTCTGAAAGCTTTCTGATAAAAGCTGGAAGTGTAAACGTTTATCAGATGCTTCGTTTCAAAAACGTGCTCTTTACAAAGGCCGGCATGGATACCTTCATCAACACCAGGCTTTCAAAAGTGAATGGAGGCGTTCAGAAATGAAGACACCATACGATATAATTGAAACTATAATTATGACAGAGAAGAACACCGATCTTAAAGAAAGAGAGAACAAGTACGTTTTCAAGGTTCATCCCCGTTCTACGAAGATCGAAGTAGGCAAGGCGGTGGAAAAGCTGTTCAATGTCAAGGTCAAGGCGGTAAATATCATCAACTGCAAGGGCAAACCGAAAAGAGTAGGTAAGACCATGAAGGTCGGACACCGTGCGGACTCGAAGAAGGCCGTAGTAACTCTTTCCGAAGGCTCCATCACGGTATTGTAAAAGAGAGGTATCTGAAAATGGCAATGAAATCATTTAAACCAATTACGCCGAGCCTCAGGCATATGAGCTCTTTGGATTATTCGGACATAACGTCCCAGACTCCTGAGAAGAGCCTCATTTCCGGGAAAAAGTCAAGCGGCGGCAGGAATAACCTGGGTCGCATAACGACACGTTTCCGCGGCGGCGGCAATAAGAGAAATTATCGAATGGTCGACTTCAAGCGTGAAAAGGAAAACATTCCCGCTGCTGTAAAAACCATTGAGTACGACCCGAATAGAAGCGCTAATATCGCTCTGCTTTTCTATGTTGACGGCGAAAAACGTTATATTATCGCCCCTGTGGGCCTTGCTGTCGGCGATGTGGTACTAAGCGGCGCCGGTTCAGAAATAAAACCCGGCAACGCACTGAAGATAAAAGACATTCCCGTGGGCGTCACTATCCATAATATCGAAATGCGCCCCGGTGAAGGCGCAGCGCTTGCGAGGTCTGCCGGTCAGTCTTGTATGCTCCGTTCAAAAGACGGCGCTTATGCGCAGGTTAAGCTTCCGAGCGGTGAAATACGCATGATAAATCTCGAATGCAGGGCTACTATCGGCCAGGTGGGTAATGTTGAGCACATGAACATCAAACTCGGTAAAGCTGGCAAAAAACGTTATCATGGAAAGAGGCCGCATGTAAGAGGCGTAGCAATGAACCCTGTCGACCATCCGATGGGCGGGGGAGAAGGCAGATCCAGCGGCGGACATCCTAGGTCGCCATGGGGTCAGTACGCAAAAGGTTACAAAACCCGCAGAGGCAAGAAAATTTCTGATAAGTTTATTGTTGAGAGGAGGAAGAAATAATGGCAAGATCCATTAAAAAAGGACCTTTCGTTGATGATCATCTCATCGAAAAGATTGAAAGAATGGAAAGAAGCGGACAGAAAAGGCCGATAAAGACCTGGTCGCGCCGCTCGATGATAATACCTGAATTTGTAGGTCACACATTCAGTGTGCATAACGGCAAAACCTTTCTGACTGTTTTTGTTACAGAAAACATGGTTGGTCATAAACTTGGAGAGTTTTCTCCGACCCGTACCTTCAAAGGGCATGGGGTTATATCCGGTAAAAGTATATAATTCTTTGTGTAGAGAAGAAATATTGAAAGCGCCCTTTTTCAGGGCGCTTTTTTTTGTTAACTGGTTTGTCTTTTGCCATCTTGCGGTCTATTCTTAAGTGCTTGGGATAACGGGAGAACGGAATATGAAAACGTTTGTAAATATCTTTGCTGCCTGCGCGTTTATCTTACTCGCTGCGTCCTGCGCCACAACGGAGAATTTTGAGGAGATGAAGACTACTGAGGCGACTGAGAGTTCTAAGGTACAGAAAGTCCTGCTGAACGCGACGAATAAATCAGATGTCGCATATCTCGGGTTGAAGGGCGGAGTGGGCGAGTTTAGAATTGATGATATAACAGCCAGAGCCGTTATTATTTATGTTATGAGTTCAAGCTGTCCTACTTGTCTGGAGGCCATTGCGGGCATGAATGCTCTTAAAAAGCTCATAGATGAAAGAAAAGCGGATATAAAGATACTTGTCCTTGCCGCTGGCGATTCAGAGAAGGCCGCCTTCGAATTCAAGAAAAAGAGTGCCTTCGAGTTTCCGGTTTTTGCGGACCCGGATGGGCAGATAGCCACAGTCCTCGAAGTTGATGAAGTTCCTCATCTTATTGCGGTTGTCAGAGATGAGGATAATGCCTATACTATCGTCTTTGATCATCATCTGGTGATGCAGGAGCCTGAAGGCTTTCTTGATTTTCTCATCAAAAATATGTAATATTATTCGGCACTCAAAAATATTGCAATATCTATAATTCCATAACGCTGTATTATGGGTAATGTCACGACTGTCCGGCAAAAATCAGAGCAGGAAATCAGGAAAAAGCTCTGGATGTCCCGGGCGGTTCCTGACGGCGACCTGATAACCAGTGATTCAGGCAACAGAGTGAAATCAGCGGAGCCGAATTTCACAGACTCGTCCAGGCTTCGCCTGGTAACGGGTGAATTCGGCAAGATACTCTTTAATCCCCGTCTCATACATCCGAAATCCCATCATAACACCACCTCATTCTGGATTATTTCCCATCTCATATATTTGCGACTGGCCCTGAATAGAAGGAAGTATATACACCATAATAAGTTATTATTGTAAAAATAAACCATAATATATTAACAAAAACTACTATACTTATAAACCAAGAAAAATAAATCACTGGAGTATTTTTTCTTCTCAACATATCAATCGTAAAAAGTAAGATTATTAGTAAAGACCACCATTGATAGGTATATATCTTGTAATATAGATTTAAAATATTATTAAAACTCCATCCATTTTTTTCATAAATATGTATCCAGTATGAATGAGAAAATTCCCCATTTGCAATAAGATAATTATTTGCAATATGCAATAAAGTACCTAAGAATGTTACCAAAAGTACGGGAAATAAGACACTTCTCCGCATCATATCATCGCCTCATTAATTAGGAGTATGTAAATTTTTTTGTGTAAATGGACATAGCAGTTAAATTAACGAGAAAGGAAAAAAGCTATGGCCATC